>ERZ839823.104-NODE-104-length-136145-cov-8.487420_pt1 | contig 136145 bp, 149 predicted proteins | sample MGYA00519862_ERZ839823 | MGnify/ENA primary metagenome ERZ839823 (study PRJEB31850, sample SAMEA3708853) | human gut metagenome | biome: human gut; feature: human-associated habitat; material: faeces | place: China | collected 2014 ...
ATTCAATACACTAAACAAATTAGAAGATAAAGAAGATTTAATATTTAAAGCAATAAATGATATAAAGAAAAATGGATTAACAAAAGAAGAATTATCAAGACTATTTGATAAAATAGTAGTGTTTGATAAGCAAGAGATTACAGAAGATATAAAGCAGGAATACAACTTAAATGATGAAATGTATAATGAACTGTACGAAAACGGAGGCTTAGCATTCCATTTGAAATTTATGTATCCACAAACTATCACAAACTGGAGGCTGTGAGATTGGCTCAAGACCAATAGATCTACACTTAAAAGGATTCGAAAAATTAGGGATAAATATAAAAGAGGAATATGGAGAAATAATTTGTAATGCGGAAAAGATAGAAGGAACGCAAATACACTTGGATTTTCCAAGTGTGGGAGCCACAGAAAACATTATATTAGCAGCATGTTTGGCAGAAGGAACGACAATATTAACAAATGCAGCTAAAGAACCAGAAATAGAAGATATGGTAAAATTCCTAAATAAAGCAGGAGCCAAAATAAGAGGAGCAGGAACAGATAGAGTTGAAATAATAGGAGTAAAAAAACTATTTGAGATAAGCTATAATATAATGCCAGATAGAATAGAAGCGGGAACATATTTAGTTGCAGGAGCTATAACTGGCGGAAATGTGAAAATAATAAATGCAAATCCAAATCATATAGAACCAATTTTAGATAAACTGGAAGAGGCAAATTGTATGCTAAAAATTGGAAAAAACTGTATTGAATTAAAAGCACCAAAAAGAATAAAAGCAGTAGATATAAAGACAATGCCCTATCCAGGATTTCCAACAGATATGCAATCAATATTTGGAGCATTACTTTCAACTGCAAAAGGAACATCAATAATAACTGAAAATATATTTGAAAATAGATTTAAATATATTCAAGAATTAAACAGGATGGGAGCAAAAATAAATGTAGAAGGCAGAACCGCTATAATAAAGGGAGCTAAGAGAATTCAGGGCACGAATGTTGTGGCATCAGATTTAAGAGGAGGAGCAGCACTTGTAATAGAAGCTCTAACAGCTAAAGGAATTACTCAAATTGAAAATATACATTATATATTGAGAGGATATGAAGATATTGTTGAAAAACTGAAAAGCTTAGGAGCAAAAATTTTTGTTGAAGAATAAGGAGGCATACTGTAAAGTGCTTCCTTTTTATTACAATTAAAAACATAAAAAATTTTAAAAAAGTATAGCCAAAAAAACATAAAAGTGATAAAATAAAAAAGCGGAAAATTGACCGTAAAAATTCAAGAGATAAAGGAAGTGAAAATAAATATGACAGCTAAAAAATCAAGGCCAATTAATAGAATAAATAAACAAAAAGAGATTGAGCAAAAAAAAAGAAAAAGGAAGAAAAAAGCATTAGTAATATTTTTAATATTAATTGTGTTGATTGCATTAAGTGGATATTTATTTAAATCACCAACCTTTAAAATACAAACAATAACAGTAACAGGAAATAAACAATTAACAAAAGAAAAAGTATTAGAATTGGCAAACATAAAAACAGGAGATAATATATTTTTAAAAAGTAAAGAAGTAATAAGAGTTAGACTAAAACAAAATGGGGTAGTAGAGGAAGCAAAAATAAACAAACTATATCCAAGTAGGGTTGAAATTGAAATAACTGAAAGAAGCAAAAGATTTCAAATTAAAACTCAGTCAGAAAATTATATATATATAGATGAACAAGGATATATTTTAGAATGTACTTCAGAAAAATTGAAACTGCCAGTTATAACAGGAATGGAGATAACTGAAAATGAAGCTAACAATTCAAAAAGACTGAATGATAAAAATTTGGACATAATGGAAAATATTTTACAAATATATCAGGAATGTAAAAAGATAAAGATTGACGAAAAAATAACAGAAATTCAAGTAAATGATGAATATGTATTAAAATTAGAACAAGATGGGATAGCAATCAATTTAGGAAATGCAACAAATTTAAAAGATAGAATGTATTTTGTAAAAAAATTACTAGAAGAAGAAAAAGAAAATAAAGGAACAATATATGTTAATGGGAATCTAAATGAGGGATTTTCTCCATATTTTAGTGCAATCCAATAGTAAATGAAAGGAGTAGTTATATGAATAAAAGTAAAATTGCTTTAATATTAGGCTTAATGTGTATTGTACTAACTTGTGGAATTGTTGTACAAGTAAGGACAATAAAAGGAACAGGTTCTACAATAAGTACAAATTCTCAAGAAAATGAATTAAGAGATGCAGTTTTAAAGGCGAAAGAAAAATATGACAATTTATATGCTGATGTAGAAAATACAGAAAATAAGTTGGAAGAAGAAAGAACAAATGCTACTCAAAATAATACAGAATTAACAGATTTAGAAAATGAAATAAAAAATTATAATAAGGTATTAGGCATGTCAGAAGTAACAGGAAATGGCATTACAATAACAATAAATGATAATCAAGATATTGCGTTAAGCAATTGGTTAGCAGATCCTAATTTATTAATAGTTCATGATGCGGATTTAATAAGTGTAGTAAATGAACTAAAGAATGCAGGGGCAGAGGCAATTTCAATAAATGAACAAAGATTAGTAACAACATCATCAATTGAATGTGATGGAAATATCATAAAAGTAAATGGAGAGAAAATAGGGGCACCATTTACAATAAAAGCAATTGGAATACCAGAAGTATTAATTAATGTAAATAGAGTTGGGGGATATTTAGACATTCTAAAAGAAGATAGATATTTGAAGGTAACTGTAGAAAAGATGACAGATAAGAAAACAATAACAATACCAAAATATACAGGAGTAATGAAATTTCAATATGCACAGAGCAAATAGTAAAGACAGAAAGGAATGAAAATAATGAAAAAATTAAAAATAAAAGTAAGCAAAGAAAAAATTGTAATGTCTATAACTATTGGTATTGCTTGTTTTGCACTAATGCTTGTAATGTTTATGCAATTTAAAGTTGTAAAGCAAACTGATATAACTGCAATTGAAACAATGAGAGAATCTGAACTTAGATTAGAATTGGCAAATTGGAATGAAAAATATAATGAACTAAATGAAAGATATGAAGAATTAACATCAAAAATTGCAGAATATAAAACAGAAAAAGAATCAGATGCACAAACATCACAATTATTACAAACAGAATTAGAACAATTAAATGAAGCCTTAGGAAAAACGGATGTTGAAGGAGAAGGAATAGTAATTCAACTAACAGATAAAGGTGGAACACAATTGTCAGACAATGTTTTAGTAGATAATATAACTTCATCACAGCTTTTAACTATAATTAATGAACTTTTTTCCGCCGGAGCAGAAGCAATATCCTTAAATGGTCATAGAATAACTGCAATGTCTGCAGTATATGAAATCGGAAATAAATTTTTAAAAGTAAATGGGGATAAAATTTCATCACCATATGTAATAAATGCAATCGGAAACGCTGATTATTTAAAAAGTGCTGTTTCGGGAAAAGGTGGAGGAGTTGATGAATTAAAGGAATTAGGGCACGAAACAAGTGTTGACACAAGCAAAAAAGTTAAAATAGAGAAATATGATAAAGAAATTACATCAAAATATATAAATTAAGGGGGAAATAAAAATGATTATAATAGCAATTGTTATTGGCTGTATTATAGGGGCTCTAATTGGAATGAATGTTCCTATGATTTCATATACATATTCTACATTTTTAGCAATAGCAGTAGTGGCAGCATTAGATTCAGTTTTCGGAGGAATTACATCAGTATTAAAGAAAAATTTTGATTTAACAATTTTTATATCAGGATTTTTCTGTAATAGTATACTTTCAATAGCTTTAACTTATTTAGGACAAAAATTAAACTTAGATATATATTTGGCAGCATTGGTAGTATTTGTAGGAAGAATGTTTACAAATTTGACAATAATAAGAAGGTATTACATAGAAAAATGGACAGAAATGAAGCAAAAAAGAACTAAAAAAGTAGCAAAATAAAAAACGAAAAAACATATTACAAAAGTATTACAAGTATTACATTAACATTACAAAAATATTTCAAAAATATTTCAAATTGTATTGACATTTTTGTTAAAATGTAATATATATAACACTAGTAAAACAGAAAAAATTGGAGGAATTATCTTGGCAATAGGTGATATCATAGTTGGTATTGATATAGGTACATCTAAAGTTTGCACTGTTGTTGGAGAAGTAAATAATTTCGGGCAAATTGAAACAATATGCAGTACATCTGAGAAGTGTTCAGGTTTGAAAAAAGGCAAAATAATAAGTGAAGAGGAAATCAGCTTAAGCATTGCAAAAACAATAAAGGATGCAGAAGATGAGGCTGATTTTAAAATTAATTCAGCATATGTAACAATACCTGGAAAATATGTAACAATAGTTCAAAATAGCATTGTGAAAGAATTAAAAGACAAATTTGCAGGAATAGCATTAAAAGATGTTCAAAGTGCAATGATGCAAGCTAAAGACATAGAAATACCAGAAGGAAAAACAATAATAGACATAGTACCATCACAAATAGTACTTGATAATGGAAAAGTAGTAACAGATCCGGTAGGAAATTTAAGTTCAAACTTTACATTAAAAGCACAAATTATTTTGGCTGATAAAGAGTATGTAAGACAGTTATCAACCATATTTAAACGAGTTGGAATAGAAATAGACGGGATAGTACCAACAGCATTAGCAGAAAGAAATCTAATGTTAGATACTAATGAATTAGATGATAATGTAATGCTATTAGATATTGGAGCAGGAAATACTGAAATTGGTGTATTTGAAGGAAATGCATTCATATATACAAATACAATTCCTTTAGGTGGAGACAATATAACAAATGACATAGCATTAGTATTAAATATTTCTGAAGAAGAGGCCGAAAGACTAAAAAGACAATATGGATTAGCATTAAAATCATATATAGACAATGATAATGAAATAATGCTAAATACATGTAAAGATGAAAGCAGAAATAAGGTTATAAAAAGTTCTGAACTAATCGAAATTATAGAAGCAAGAATTGAAGAGATATTTACAATAATAAACAAAGATATAACAACTCAAAATGTAAAACAAAATATAAGCACAGTTATATTGACAGGAAGAGGAATAACTAATATAAACAAAAGTGATATAGCAGGAAAAATAAATTTAAATATTCCTGTAAAAATGTCAACTGGTAGAGCTGTAAGTACAGTAAAATCAGAGTTTAGAACTAGTTATGCACTTGTAAGATATATTGCAGCAAGACCATTTGCAAAAACAGTTTCAAGTAAAATTGATTCTCAGGCAAATGAAAGTGTGTTTAAGGTAATAATTGAGAGAATAAAAGAATTTTTCTATTCTTAAAATTAAAAAAACGGAAAAATGAATAAAATAATCAAAATATAATTTTAATGGGGAGGAAATCTTTATGATGGAATGTGAAGACGTTACAATGATGGACGGAACAGCTACAATAAAAGTAATAGGTGTAGGAGGCGCTGGAAACAACGCTGTAAATAGAATGATAGAAGAAGGCATAAAAGGAGTAGACTTTATTGCTGTTAATACAGATAGACAAGCTTTAACAAAATCAAAAGCAGGTACAAAAATTCAAATTGGAGAAAAAATAACAAGAGGGCTTGGAGCAGGTGCAAATCCTGATATTGGAGCTCAATCAGCAGAAGAAAACAAATCAGAAATAGCTGAAACACTAAGAGGAGCAGATATGGTATTTGTTACAGCAGGAATGGGTGGAGGAACAGGTACAGGAGCTGCACCAATAGTTGCACAAGCTGCCAAAGAAATGGGAATATTAACAATAGGTGTTGTTACAAAGCCATTTACTTTTGAAGGCAAAAAAAGATTGTCACAAGCAGAAAGAGGAATTGAAAGCTTAAAAGGAAAAGTTGATTCATTAGTTGTAATACCAAATGATAAGTTATTACAAGTAATAGATAGAAAAACATCAATCAATGAAGCATTTAAAATGGCAGATGATATTTTAAGACAAGGTGTACAAGGAATATCAGACTTGATTGCAGTTACAGGAACTGTAAACTTAGACTTTGCAGATGTTAAAACAATAATGTTAAATACAGGTATGGCACATATGGGAATTGGTAGAGCATCAGGAGAAAATAGAGCAGAAGATGCTGCAAAACAAGCAGTACAAAGCCCATTACTAGAAACTTCAATAGAAGGTGCTAGAGGCGTAATTATTAATATTACTGGTGGTGAAGATTTAGGATTACATGAAGTAAATACTGCTGCTGAATTAGTTCAACGCAGTGTAGACCCTGAAGCTAATATTATATTTGGTACTGTTACAGATCCAGATATGAAAGATGAAATTCAAATAACAGTCATCGCAACAGGGTTTGAAAAGCCAGAAGCTCATGCAGCTTCAGCTGTTGATAGTTTTATTAATAAACCTTGGGAAAAGAAAACAAGTTCAATTCCAGCATCAGATGTAAATTCTTCACAAGGAGATTTAGATATACCAGCATTCTTACGTAAAAACAAAAATAAAAATATGTAAAAATAAATTTAAAAGATGTAGGATTCTTATCAAGATTCTACATCTTTTTTTAATCAAATGAATTATAATTGTAATAAAAGGAAAAGAGGGATTTACAATTACTATTTATGTTGATGTAGTATTTTTAGAAAATTTAATAATGAATTCAATAATTTTATATGCTACAGCTATATTATTGAAAGTTAAACCTAAAATGATAAGTATTATTATATCCAGTGCTGTTGGAAGCATATATGCAATAATTACATATATGATACAACTTCCATTGTATACATCTATAATAGCAAAGATAATATTAGCAGTTGTTATGGTATATATTGGTTTTAATCCACAAAGCACAAAGAAGATGTGGAAACAAGTACTAATATTTTATTTAACATCATTTGTGTTTGGGGGAGTTTCATTATATTTAATATATTTTATCAGGCCACAAGAAGCATTAATAAAAAATGGAATGTTTGCTGGTCAATATGTTTTTAAAGTGATTTTTTTAGGTGCAATATTAGCAGTTATTGTTATAAAATTTTCTATAAAAATTATAAAAACAAAGATTAATACTAAAGACATGTATTGTAATATTGAAATAAAGTTGGATTCTAAAATTATAAAAACTAAAGCAATGATAGATACAGGAAATTTGGCGAAAGAGCCAATAACAAATACACCAGTTGTTATAGTAGAAAGCAGTTTGCTAGAAAGTTATCTACCCAAAGAGCTATTAAGAAATATTGATAATGTACTTGCAGGAGATTTAAAGAATGTGCCAGAAAATTATATATCAAAATTAAGATGTATTCCATTTTCTTCATTAGGAAAGCAAAACGGGTTATTATTGGGAATGAAAGCAGAAGAAATTACAATAATAATAGATGACGAAAAAAAGATAAAACAAAATGTAATAATAGGAATATATGAAAAATCACTTACTAAAAGAGGAGAATATAGAGCATTGGTGGGACTTGATTTAATTTAAAAAAGATAGTATAATACAGAAAAAAGTAGAGGAGGTAAGACGATGATTATTGAATTACCAAGAAGTTTTATTATGAATAGCCCAATCAATACAAAAGGAGCTTTTGTGGAAAATGGTATGTTAAAAATTGGAAAAGAACAGTCTTTCCGGAAAGTAATGACAGAAATTACTTACCAAATCAAAGGAAGAAATCGTTGTTGCTATTGCGGAAAAATAATTCCGGAAGAGGAGATGACAATTGACCATATGTATCCACAATCGTTTGGTGGTCCAACAATTACCAACAACATGCTTCCAAGCTGTAAGAAATGTAACAACGAAAAAGGAGACTTAAATACAAGTCAGTATAAAGCATATCTAAAAGCAAAAGAAAAAGGAGAAATCAATAAATTCCGTGCGGAAATACAAAAATATCGTAAGTTTATGAGAGAGCTAGTTGATTTTGACATTCCTCAAGAGTGGCTTAGTGAAGAAGAAATTTCTAAATTAATTGTAATGCTTGATTTAGAGGATAATTACAAGGGACAAATGTATAATAAAATTTCAAGATACTATGAAAAAAATCATCATTTTCAAAAACCTGTTATAATAGGCAAGAATGATTTTGTATTTGATGGTTTTCTTGCCACAATGTATGCAAAAAATGTTGGCTTGAAAAGAGTACCAGTAATTCGGATGGATAATGTGGAAGTAATTTTGTAAAAAAAACATGTAAGAAATAATCGCAAAATAGCGATTATTTCTTTTTTTCTACAATAAGAAAAGACAGACTTTGCATATTTAAAGTTGTACAATTAGAATCACGAAATGAGGTGATAAAAATTAATATTATTGAATTTATTAAAAAGAGTATTGATTCTATCTGTGCAAAATACATAAATGACAATATAAAAGAAGATGAAATTTTACCAATTTTTTATGTTGCTGGAAGTCAAACATTGCCACCGCCATTATCGACAGAAGAAGAGGAAGAAACAATAAAAAGATTAGAATCAGAGGATGAATGCGTAGAAGCCAAAAAACTGCTTGTTGAGAGAAATCTAAGGTTAGTAGTATATATAGCTAAAAAATTTGAAAACACTGGAATTGGTATTGAAGACTTAATTTCTATTGGAACAATAGGGCTAATGAAAGGTGTAAATACGTTTAATTCAGAAAAAAAGATAAAACTAGCTACATATGCTTCAAGATGTATCGAAAATGAGATTTTGATGTATTTAAGAAGAAATAATAAAATTAAATCAGAAGTCTCAATTGATGAACCACTAAATAAAGATAGTGATGGAAACGAATTACTTCTTTCAGACATTTTGGGAACAGAAGCAGATATTACTTATAGGAAACTTGAAGATGAAGTAGATATGCAACTTTTAAAAGAAGCTATAAAAAAACTTAATGATAGAGAAAAAAATATAATGGAAATGAGATTTGGCTTCATCAGTGGAAAAGAAAGAACTCAAAAAGAAGTTGCTGATGAACTTGGAATTTCACAAAGTTATATTTCTAGACTAGAGAAAAAGATCATTAATAAAATGAAAAAAGATATAATGAGTAAAACGGGATAATATATTTTGGTTTTTAGTGTATTATTTGGTAAAAAAATATGATATAATATTAGTAGTTTTTAAAAAGGAGAATAAAAAATGTATAAAGAATTTGGAATAAAAAGTGAAATACTTGAATTATCAAAAAAAGTAGAAAAAGAGATTCAACCACAATTTGAAAAGATAGAACAAATTAAAGAGTTAAACAGCTTAAAAGTATTAGAAGCTTTTCAATATTGTAGATTATCAGAAATGCATTTGCATTCATCAACAGGATACGGAATTGATGAAATAGGAAGAAATAAAATTGAAGAAATTTATGCAAGAATATTTAGAACAGAAGATGCATTAGTAAGAGCACAATTAATTTCAGGAACACACGCATTAGCTATAACTTTATTTGGACTATTACGACCAGGAGATACATTATTAAGTATATCAGGGGCTCCTTATGATACATTACAGACAATTATAGGTATAAGCAAAGAAAAAAGTAGGAGTTCATTAAAAGAGTTTGGTGTTAATTATGAGCAAATTGATTTGATAAATGATAATTTTGATATTAAAACAATACAAGATAGAGTAGCTAAACATGACATTAAATTAATAGAAATTCAAAGATCAAAGGGTTATTCTACAAGAAAAAGTTTAACGATAGATAAGATTGAAAAAGTAATAAAAGCAATAAGGGAAGTAAATAAGGATGTAATTATAATGGTTGATAATTGCTATGGGGAATTTGTAGAAGAGAAAGAACCTACTGAAGTTGGGGCTGATATAATAGTTGGATCTTTAATGAAGAATTTAGGAGCTGGAATTGCAACGAGTGGAGCATATATTGCGGGAAAGAAAGGTTTAATTGAACTGTGTGCAGAAAGATTAACAGCACCAGGAATAGGAAAGGAAATAGGACCATCATTAAATCAAAATACAGCATTTATCAAAGGACTGTTTTTTGCACCAAGTGTTGTTGCAAGTAGTGTAAAAACAGCTGTATTTGCAAGTAAAATATTAGAAGAATTAGGGTATAAAGTAAGTCCTAAATTTGATGAACCAAGAGCAGACATAGTTCAAACTATAGAATTGGGAGATGCTGAAAAATTAATCAAGTTTTGTCAAGGAATTCAAATGGGCTCTCCAATAGATTCAGATGTTATACCAGAACCTGGTGATATGGGGGGATATGATGATAAAGTAATAATGGCAGCAGGAACATTTACAGAAGGTTCAACAATAGAGCTTAGCTGTGATGGACCAATCCGCGCACCTTATATAGCATATATGCAAGGTGGGTTAACTTATGAATATGGAAAACTAGGAATATTAAAAGCATTATCATTACTATAGGGAAAATTATAGAAATTCTACTAAAAAACTTGTAACTTGTTAAGATTTGTGATATAAATAGAACTATAATACGGAGGTATATGAAGCATGGAAGATAATTATGAGTATGAGAAAAAAACAATTCTAATTGTTGATGATGAACAAAAGATAGTAGATTTATTAGTACATAATTTAACAAGAGAAGGTTATAACACAATAGAAGCAAATGATGGTCAAACTGCAATAAATCTTGCATTAGAAAAAAGACCGGATCTTATATTGCTTGATGTAATGCTTCCAAGGATAGATGGATTAACAGTATGTAAGAAAATAAAAAATGCATATAATGTTCCTATATTAATGGTGTCTGCAAAAGACGATGAATTAGACAAAATTGTAGGATTAGAATTAGGAGCAGATGATTATATAACAAAACCATTTGGCGTAAGAGAAGTTGTAGCAAGAGTAAAAGCAAATTTAAGAAAAGTTGAAGCAACAAATGAATCTGAAAATAATACGCATAAAAATGAAGATAAAAAAGAAGAAAAAAAGGAAACGCTAATAAAAGTTGGTTCACTAGTATTGGATTTAGAAAAATATGAGGTTCATATAGATGGAAAAGTAATAAACCTAACACTTAGAGAATTCGAAGTATTAAAGTTTTTAGCTCAACAACCAGGTCAAGTAGTAACAAGAGAAGCTTTATTAGAAAGAGTATGGGGGTATGAATATTATGGAGATATACGTACAGTTGATGTTACAGTTAGAAGAATAAGAGAAAGAATTGAAAAAGATACATCAAATCCACAAATTTTAATAACTAAAAGAGGAGTTGGATATTATATACCAAACAAGTAGTAAAAAAGCGGAACAATATTAGTTTCGCTTTTTTTTTCTTGGCAAAACGCACGGAAAAAAAGCGATCTGAAATGTGCAAAAACTGATTATTTTGTGTGAAATTGTCGAAAATAGTCGAAACAAAAATCGAAAAATGAAATATACATATTGACAATAATGCAAAAAGAAAATATAATTTTAAGGAATTATATAATTTCAGTAACATAATTTTATCAAAAAAATTAAATCAGTTACATTTTTTCTAAAAGTTATAACTTAGAATCTTATTATTTAAATAAAATTATTATTTTTTATTTATTATATTCAAAAAGGAGGAGTCATTATAGAAGAAAAAGTATTAAAATTAAAAAAACTAATGAATAGTGATAAGAAAGAAATTATAAAAGATATTATTAATGATATATTAGATCTAAATATAAAAGAGATTAAATATGATAAAAATATAAGTTTGTCTAACATGTCAGAATATGAGTTTGAATTAGTAAAGGTTAAAGTAATTTTAGAATCAAATGATGAGGTTGAGATGTACTTAAAGATGATAAAAAATAGTAAAATAAAAGAATCAATATTTTGCTATTGGTGTACAATTTATGAAGAAGAATTATTAAAAACAGAAAATGAAGAAGATGTAATAATAAACAAAGTAGCAATTTCAGATTTGACAAAAACGAAATTTCAGAAGAGAGTTTTTTTGACAATAGAAAACAACAGAAGAAAAATTTTAGAATCAGGAACAGAAGTTAATTTCATAGAAATAGCAGATTATATAAATGAAAAAAAGAATACAAAAGAAGAAATTAAGAAATTATCTCAATATTTTAAAATAGAAGATGAGGAGGTTTTGCTAGTAGGCATAAAAATGAACAGATATTGATTTTTGATATAAGGTATAGTATAATAAAAATGTAGAAAACCAAAATAATTTGAAAGGAGAAATCAAAATGCAATACAAATATATACCACAAGGAGTCTGTTCTATGGAAATGATTTTTGATATAGAAAACAATATAATAAAAAGCTTAGAAATAGTTGGAGGATGTCCAGGAAATACTGTAGGTGTAGCAAGATTAGTTGCTGGAAAAAGTGTAGATGAAGTAATAGAAATGCTAAAAGGTATACAATGCGGTAACAAAGGAACATCTTGTCCAGACCAAGTGGCAGAAGCTCTAGAAGAATATAAAGAAAATCATTAAAAAATAATAGATGCACTACTTTTTGATAGTGCATCTACAATATATTAATATAAATCTTTTTCAGATATATTCGAATTATTTTCAGAATCTTTATTTCCATTATCTATTCCTAAATAAGGTAAAATTTCAGAAAGCATTTTTCCAGCAGTAGGTGCTGCGATTTGACCACCATTGTGGTTAACACCTTCGCCTGGATTTTTCAAAATAACTAGTAAAACAATTTTTGTATTCTCAACAGGTGATATAGCTAAGAATGAAGCAACATAACCATCATAAGAACCATTTATAGGTTCGGAGGTACCTGTTTTACCACCAATTGAATATCCAGACATACTATCTTTTATACTATCATCATATTTGACTTTTTTTCCTGTACCAATTTCAACAACAGATTCCATCATAGAAGCAACTTTATCGGCAGTTTCTTTTGAAATTACTTTACGAACTTCGTTTGGAGTAAATGTTGTAACTTCACTTGTGTCTGTATTTGTAATATGGTCAACTATTTGAGGTTGAAGTAAAACTCCATCATTTGCAATAGCAGAAGCAGCTGTTATCATTTGCAATGGTGTGATAGTGAAACGTTGTCCAAAAGACATAGTTCCTAATTCATGGTCATTAATTTTATTTATGTCATAAAATATACCACTTTTTGGTTCGCCTGAAAGAGAGATTCCGGTTTTTTCAAAGAAGCCATATGCTTCATAATATTTATAAGTACGATTTTTGCCAATTCTTAATCCTAAATCAACAAATGCAGGGTTACAAGAGTTTTCTAATGCTTGTCGTAAGCTTTGTGAACCATGTGAGTTTGGATATTTATGACATTTGATTGGTCTGGATTCACCAGGTACATAATAAGCACCTGTACAATTAAAGTTTACAGTGTCTGTATCAACAACATTTTCTTCAAGGGCTATTGATGATGTAACAATTTTAAATACAGAACCAGGTTCATATTCATCAGTAACAGCTTTAGGGGTCCACATTCTGTAAAGAGCTTCATTCTTTTTTTCAGATGAAAGCGAATCCCAAGTTTTTGCTAAATATGAATTCGGTTGGTTTTGATTATTGCAATCATAACTAGGATAATCAGCCATAGCTAAAATTTTTCCGGTAGAAGGATTCATTGCAATTGTAATACCACTTTCACACTTATACTCATCAACTGCTTGAGAAAGTTGCTTTTCAACAATACTTTGAATATTAGAGTCAATTGTTAAAGAAACATCATAACCATTTTCAGCTGCAATATATGATTGGTTGGAATTTGCAATTTCTGATTGGCTAGCATCCTTTAGACTTACTGATTTTCCAGCAGTACCACTTAAAAAAGAGTTCCAAGAAGCTTCAATACCAGTTGAACCTTGATTATCTGCACCTACAAATCCAATTATAGTAGAGGCTAGAGTCTTGTATGGGTAAGAACGTGAAGTTGTTTCTTCAAAACTTATTCCAGTAGAATATTTTAAATCTTTTTTCCAATTATTTATTGCATCTACTTTATCTTGTTCAACTTCAGATGCTACAAGAAATTTATCAGTAGTATTCAAGATTTTTGTTAATAAATCATTATAATCAAGCTCTAAAATTGACGCTAAACTTTGAGCGACTGCAGTTTTATTTGCATCAGTTTTTATAAGTGAAGGTGTTAGATAAATTTTATCTGTTTCATAGCTTATAGCTAAAGCATTTCCAGTAGAATCGTATATAGTACCACGCTTAGCTGATATTGTTTCAGTCAATGTTTGTTGTGATGTAGCTAGTTTTTGCAAACGATTGCCATCAACAAATTGAAGATATGCAACACGCAAAAGTAAAGCTATCATTAAAAATAATGAAATAAATAAAATTAAACCAATTTTCTTTGGAGAAATTTTATTTGCAACATTTATATTACTTTTTGCTTTTATATTTTTTTTCTTTTTCATATTATCACCATTCTTTTGTAAAATTTTATATTATTTTATAATAAAACCTTATAAAAATCAATAAAAAACCAAAATTTAAGGAGGAAAAACATGTTATCAAAAATAAAATCAATAGCTTTAAATGGATTAGACGGAAATTTGATTGAAATTCAAACAGATATAGGAAGTGGATTGCCAGACTTTGATATTGTAGGATTACCTGATACAACTATGAAAGAAGCAAAAAAAAGAATAAAAACAGCTATAAAAAACTCAGGAATAGAGTTTCCTAATAAAAAAATCTTAATAAATTTAGCACCAGCTAATATAAGAAAAGAAGGCAGCTGTTTTGATTTAGCAATGGCGGTTCGGAATATTAGTTGCTATGGGGAAAATTACAAAATTTGAAATAGATAAAATTGCAAATACAATATTTCTTGGAGAACTCTCATTAGACGGAAAAATAAATAGAATAAATGGAGTGCTTCCAATGTGTATTGAAGCAAAAGAACTTGGAATAAAAACGGTAATATTACCAAATGCGAATGCAAATGAAGCAGCGATTATTGCTGAATTGGATATAATTCCGGTAAATACTATTGAAGATGTAATCAGATATTTAAACAATGAATATAAGATTGAGAAATATAAAACTACAAATACTGATTTTCAAGAGAGATATAATATAGATTTTGCAGAAGTAAAAGGTCAAGAAAATGTTAAAAGAGCATTAGAAATAACTGCTGCTGGTGGTCACAATTGTGTTATGATAGGAAGTCCTGGTTCAGGTAAAACAATGTTAGCAAAAAGAATTGTAACAATATTGCCAAAACTTACGATAGATGAAGCAATGGAAATTACCAAAATTCACAGTATTGCAGGAATGCTAGAAAATGATGGAATAATAATGAATCGACCGTTTAGAATGCCACATCATACAGTACCGATAAGTACAATGGTTGGAGGAGGGAAAGTTCCAAGACCTGGAGAAATAAGTTTGGCACATGATGGAGTATTATTTCTAGATGAGTTGACTGAGTTTAATAGAAATATTTTAGAATCATTACGTGAACCATTGGAAAATAGAGAAATAATTATTAATAGATTAAGTGGAAATTACATATATCCATGTAATTTTATGTTGATAGCAAGTATGAATCCATGCCCATGTGGATATTACGGTGATATAGAAAAAGAGTGTAAATGTACAGAACAAGAAAAACATAGATATTTAAGAAAAATAAGTGGTCCATTAATGGACAGAATAGATATTCAAATAGAAGTAAAAAGACCTAAATTTGAAAAAATAAAGTCTAAAGGAAAAGAAGAAAGCTCGAGTTCTATAAGAGAAAGAGTAAATAAAGCAAGAAATATACAAATAGAAAGATATAAAAAATATCATATATATTCAAACTCTGAAGTTAATAGCCGCATGATAGCTGAATTTTGTAGGCTTGACTCAAAAGGAGAAGAATTGCTCCAAAATGCGTTTTTGAAATTCAAGCTTAGTGTAAGAGCATATGAGAAAATATTAAAAGTAGCAAGAACTATAGCTGATTTAGAAGGAAAAGAAAAGATAGAATTTAATCATGTTGCAGAAGCAATTCAATATAGATCTTTAGATAGATATAATGCGATACAAGAAGGGGGCAAGCCATAATGAAACCAATAATAATTGAATACTCAAGTAATGAATATCCGGAGAGATTAAGAAAGATTCAAAATCCACCTTCAAGACTATATGCATTAGGGAATATAAAACTTTTAGATGAAATAGGAATTGCAGTAGTTGGCTCAAGAACAAATACACAATATGGTGAGAAGATGTGCAAAAGGTTTGTAAAAAAATTAATAGAATACAATATTAATATAATAAGTGGACTTGCTTATGGGATAGATAGTATAGCACATAAGAAATGCTTGGAAAATTTCGGAAAAACGATAGCAGTATTGCCATCTGGATTAGAAAATATTTGTAGACTTACAAATAAAGAAATATTCAATGAGATATTACAAAATAAAGGACTTATTATATCAGAATATGAAAACAATGTTAGTGCGGATTCAAAAAAGTTTTTAGAAAGAAATAGAATTGTTGCTGGCCTTGGATTAGGTACTCTTGTTGTAGAAGCGGGGTATAGAAGTGGAACAAGTGTTACTGCAAGATTTACAGTAGAAAATGGTAATTCATTGTTTTGTATACCAAGTAGCTTAGAAAATATAAAAGGAAAAACTACTAATTTATTGATACAACAAGGGGCTAAATTAGTGATTTCAGCAGAAGATATCATAACAGAACTTTCTAAAAATAATCCTAATATAAGATTTACAAAAAAAGAAACTAAAAGTGCTAAGAATTTTTTTGAAGTAAAGCCAGAATTGCAAATAGTTTTTCAAATTATAAATAACGAACCTAAAGATATTAATCAAATAGCAAGAAGAGCTAGAATTTCTGTAAGTGAGGCAAATTATAAAATTATGATGTTACAAATTGATAATAAAGTAATAGAGTTGCCAGGACAAAGATATATAAGAAATGAAGGTGAAGATTAAAATGAATACTAGAAAATTCGGAATAATAGGAGAAAAGATAGCTCAAGGATATCTAATTAATAAAGGGTATGAAATACTTGAAAGCAATTATTATACAAGAAGAGGAGAAATAGATATTATTGCAAAAATAAATAATACTATAAGTTTTGTAGAGGTAAAAACAAGAAATAATCTTGAATATGGTTCTCCTGCGATGGCTGTTAATGGAGTTAAAAAGAAAAATATAAAAAGTGCTGCCAAAATATATATATGCCTTAAAGATTTATATAATTATGATATTAGATTTGATGTTATAGAAATTATTATCAAAAATGGTAAATGCAAAATAAACCACATGGAAGGAATAATTTAACTAAACTTGACAAGATGCTTGAAAGTTGGGTATAATAGGCAATGAAAGGAAGCTGAAATGAATATATTTGAAGAAACAAAAAATATAATGAGAAAATATAATATAAAAGCTAATAAAAGTTTAGGACAGAACTTCTTAATAAATAGTGAAGTTGTAGAAAAAATAATTGAGAGTAGTGAAATATCTGATAAAGATATGGTAATTGAAATTGGACCAGGTTTAGGAACATTAACTAAATATTTATTAGAAAAAGCAAGAAAAGTTTTGTGTGTAGAACTAGATAGTAAAATGATAAGAATTTTACAAGATAGATTTTCTAAATACGAAAATTTTGAATTGATAAATGCAGATATATTAAAAGTTGATTTGAATGAAATAATTTGTGAAAATAAAAGAACAGGAAAAATACAAGATGTTAAAGTTGTAGCAAATTTACCATATTATATTACAACACCAATAATAATGAAATTGTTAGAAGAAAAACTAGATATTCAAAGTATAACTGTAATGATACAAAAAGAAGTTGCAGATAGATTAATTGAAATACCTGGTGGAAAAAATACAGGAGCAATAACACATACAGTATATTATTATTGTGAATCAGAAAAAATAATGGAAGTACCTAATAGTTCATTTATTCCAGAACCAGAAGTAACTTCAGAAGTAATCAAATTGAAGTTAAGAGATAAACCAGCAGTGGAAATTGAAAATCCTAAAATAATGTTTATGATAATAAAAAGTGCATTTATGCAAAGAAGAAAAACATTATTAAATGCATTAACAAATACCAAAGTTTTTCTAAATAAAGAAGAAGGCTTAAAAGTATTAAAAAAAGTAAACTTGAATGAAAATGTTAGAGCAGAAGAATTATCTATTCAAGATTTTGCTAATATTGCCAAAAGTATTGTGAGATAGAAAGGAAGATAATTAAAATGAGAATAATATTTATGGGAACACCGGATTTTGCAGAAAAATCATTAGAAGCTATATATAATGCCAAACATGAAATAATAGCAGTAGTAACAAATCCTGACAGACCAAAAGGTAGAGGAATGAAAATGGTAGCATCACCTGTAAAAGAATTTGCAGTATCAAAGAATTTGACAATATATCAACCAGAAAAGATTAGAAAAAATGAAGAATTTATTAATACAATAAAAGAATTAAAACCTGATGTAATATGTGTTGTAGCATATGGAAAAATCTTACCAAAAGAAATCTTAGAGATTCCTAAGTTAGGTTGTATAAATGTTCATGGTTCTTTATTGCCACAATATAGAGGTGCAGCACCAATACAATGGTCTATTATAAATGGAGACAAAGTAACAGGTATTACAACAATGTACATGGATGTTGGAATGGATAGTGGAGATATGATTTTACAAGAAAAAACAGAAATTGGTGAAAATGAAACAACCGGAGAATTATGGGATAGACTATCTGGAATAGGAGCAAAACTTTTAGTAGAAACATTAAAACAAATAGAAGCTGGAACAGCACCACGAATTAAGCAAGGAGAAGAATTTACAATTGCTCCTATGCTTGAAAAGGAAATGTCAAAAATAAATTGGAGAGATAAATCAGCAAAAGAAATAAAAAATCTTGTAAGAGGATTAAATCCAATAATGGGAACATATTCATTTTTAGATGGCAAAAAAATTAAAATTTGGAAAGTAGAAATTTTGCCAGAAGAAAATAATAATGCTGAAAATGGAACTGTTATAAAAGCTGATGCAAAAGAAGGATTATATATAAAAGCAAAAGAAGGAATTATATCAGTTTTAGAAATTCAAGGCGAAAATGCTAAGAGAATGAATATAAAAGATTTCTTAAGAGGAAATCAAATCAAAGTTGGAAGTGTGTTTGAATAAAAAGTAATAAAAATGCAAATAATGTACCTGAAAGAGAGGTATGTTATGGAAAAGATGATTACACAACTAAATGAATTTTTAAGCGATTTGGAAATGTTTAATATCAAATTGCAAAATTATCACTGGAATGTTGTAGGAAAAGGTTTTTTTACAACACATGAAAAACTTGAAGAATATTATAATGAAATAAGAGAACAAATAGATGAAATAGCAGAACATATTTTAATATTAGGATATCAACCAGTAGGAACAATGAAAGAATTTATAGAAAATTCATCTATACAAGAAGCCGGAAATGAAAAGATTAAAACTTTAAATATTGTAGAAGAATTAATTCATGACTTACAAATATTAAAACAAAAATCAATTCAAATAAAGCAAGAAGCGGAAAATAAATGTAATTACGAGACATCCGCACTTATGGATGATTATCTGATGAACTATTCTAAAAAAATATGGATGCTTAATGAAACTCTTAAATAAATCATAAAAATAAGAATCACTTAATAAATATAATTAAGTGATTTTTTTTACCGTTTTTACTATACAAAAAAGAAAAATAGTTATATAATGTAGGCAAGTTTGCAAGCAAATGCTTAAAACTTAATAAATGATTGAACACAAAAAAGTGTATAAATTGAAGGAGAGAAAAAATATGGAATTAAAGAAAGTATTAATAGGATTAGAAGGGCTAAAAGCAAAAGGAAACTTAGATGTTGAAATTAATAACTTAGACAGTAATTCAAAAAATATAAAAGAAGGAGATATGTTTGTTGCAATAAAAGGATTTAGTACAGATGGACATAAATACATAAATAATGCAATAAAAGCAGGAGCGAAAGTTGTTATGGTAGAAGAAGGAGCTGACTTAAGTTCAATAGAATTACCTGATGATGTTACATTAATTATGGCAAAAGATACAAGAGAAGCACTTGCAATTTGTAGTTGTAATTTTTACGAAAATCCATCAAAAAAATTCAAACTAATAGGAGTAACAGGAACTAAAGGAAAAACAACTACAACATTTATGATAAAAGAAATTTTAGAAAAAGCAGGACATAAAGTAGGCTTAATTGGTACAATTGCTACATACATAAATGGTAGAATGGTTTCAGAAAGTAGTAGAACAACACCAGAAAGCATAGAGCTTCAAAAAACATTTGCACAAATGGTAGAAGATGGTGTAGAATATGTAGTTATGGAAGTATCATCACAAAGTTTAAAATTACACAGAGTAGATGGATGTGCTTTTGATATAGTATTATTTACTAATTTCTCAGAAGATCACATAAGCGAAAAAGAACATCCAAATATGCAGGATTATTTTGAATCAAAATTAAAATTATTTAAGATGTGTGATAATGGAATAATAAACGTAGATGATATACAAGTAGCAAAGATTCCAAAATTATTTCCTGAAAGTAAAATAATGACATATGGAATAGATAATTATTGTGAAGTACTAGCTAAAGATATAACAATAACAAATTCATATGTGGACTTTAGAGTCAAAATATCAGATAGAAATGAAAGAGTAAAAGTAGACATTCCGGGAAGATTTAGTGTATATAATGCATTAGCAGCAATATGTGTAGCTAAAAAACTTGGAATTCCATCAGATAAGGTAATAGAAGCACTAGCAGAAATAAAAGTGCCAGGTAGATCAGAAATGGTACCAAATAAAAAAGAAATACCTATAATGATAGATTATGCACATTCACCAGAAAGCTTACAAAACATTCTATCTGCTGTTAAGAGTTATACAAGAGGAAAAGTAATATCAGTATTTGGCTGTGGAGGAGATAGAGACAAAACTAAAAGACCTATAATGGGCGAAATATCTGGAAGAATTGCTGATTTTACATTTATCACATCAGATAATCCACGTACAGAAAAACCAGAAGAAATTGTAAACGAAATAGAAGCAGGGATAAAAAAGACAAAAGGAAATTACAAAGTAGTAGTAGATAGAACAGAAGCAATAAAAGAAGCAATTGAAATGGCAACAAAACTTGATATTATAGTTTTAGCAGGAAAAGGACATGAGCCATATCAAGAAATAAATGGAAAAAAATATCCTTATGATGAAAGAATTATAGTAAAAGAAATAATAGGATAATAAAATACAAAAGTTAACACAGAAAGGTTGATAAAATTGGGATTTCAAACAAAAACATTATTGTTATCATTTGCAATAACAATAGTATTAGGATTTATAATAGTACCAATATTAAAAAAATTAAAAGTAGGTCAAATAGAAAGAGATGATGGACCAGAGAGCCATTTAAAGAAACAAGGAACACCAACAATGGGTGGAATAATAATAATGCTAGGAATAGGAATAGTAACAATAGCAGCATATATTTATTATAGAACTGTAGATGTAGAATTAGCTAGAAATTTATTACCAATATTAGGGTTAACAATAGGATTTGGAGCTATTGGATTCATTGATGATTTTAAAAAATTAGTATTAAAAAATACTAAAGGATTAAAACCAAGTCTAAAGATGTTAGGATTATTAATAATATCAGTAGTATATATAATATATTTAATAAAAGGATTAAATTTAGGAACAGATACATATATACCTATTTTAAAAGAATATGTAAATATACCTATTTATGCATATATACCATTTGCAATATTAGTAATACTTGCAACAACAAATGCAGTAAATTTGACAGATGGAATTGATGGACTTTCTTCAAGTGTATGTACAATAATAATTACATGTTTAACTATAATTGCAACAACACTTGGAGTAAAAGAAATAGTGATATTTGGAGCAATAGTAATAGGAGCAGTTTTAGGATTTTTAATGTTTAATATTCACCCAGCTAAAGTATTTATGGGAGATACAGGTTCATTATTCTTAGGAGGTGTAATATCTGGAATTGCACTATATTTAAAAATGCCACTTATATTATTACTTATAGCATTAATACCAGTAATTGAAACACTTTCAGTAATAATACAGGTTACTTACTTTAAGAAAACAGGAAAAAGAGTATTTAAAATGGCACCAATACACCATCATTTAGAATTATCAGGATGGAGAGAAAATCAAGTTGTAATGCTATTTAGTGTTATCACTTTGATTGTGTGTGTTGTAGGGCTTAAGATAGTATAAGAAAAGGAGAAGAAATGGCTAAGAAAAAGAATAAAATGGAAGGCTTTTCTAAGTTCTTAAATAATTCAGTTGACTTCACACTGGTAATAACGGTATTATTGCTATTATCATTAGGATTAGTTATGGTATTATCAGCAAGTTCACCCACAGCATTACAAAAATATGATAAAAGCTATTACTTTTTTGTAAGACAGTTGATTTTTGCTGTACTTGGATTGTTTGGAATGTATTTCATATCTAAAATAGATTATAGAATTTATCAAAAGTTTTATAAACATGCATGGATTCTTTCTATAATATTATTGATATCTGTTTTTGCATTTGGTAGTGATAGCCATGGTGCAAAAAGATGGATATATATTACAAAATCGCTTTCTTTTCAACCTTCAGAGATAGTAAAATTTTTAATAATAATATTTTATGGAGGAATACTTGTAAAAGATAGAGATGATTTAGGAAAGTTTTGGAAAGGATTAGTAAAACATATTTTGTTTTTAGTACCAATAATAGCTTTACTATTATTAGAGCCACATGTAAGTACATCAATGGTAATAATAATTACATGTTGTATTATGATGATAATGGCAGGATGCAAATTCTGGCAGTTCCTAGTTTCAGGAATAGTAGCGGTAGGAGGCATTGGTTCTATTGCAACAATATTGTATATGGCAAGTGCTAAATTTCAAGAAAAATTTCAATATATTGTAACAAGATTTATAACATTTACAGACCCATGGAAAGATGCAACAGGAGATGGATGGCAAATAATACAAAGTTTATATGCTATAGGTTCAGGAGGATTATTTGGAGCAGGATTAGGAGAAAGCAAACAAAAATATTTATATTTATCAGAACCACACAATGACTTTATATTTTCTATAATAGCAGAAGAATTAGGATTTGTTGGATGTATTCTGGTATTTGTACTATTTGCAGTATTTATATGGAGAGGAGTGCTAATTGCAATGAAGGCACCAGATATGTTTGGGAGTTTAGTTGCAGTTGGAATTACATCATTAGTTGGTGTGCAGGCTATTATAAATGTGGCAGTTGTTACATCTTCAATGCCTGTTACAGGAATGCAATTACCATTCTTTAGTTATGGTGGAACGGCATTATTTATATTGCTCTGTGAAGTTGGGGTATTGCTTAGTATATCTAGAGCTGGAAATAAATAAAAGGGTTGTAGTTTGAGAAAGGAATGAAAAAAATGAGAATTATAGTTGCAGCGGCAGGAACTGCAGGACATATAAATCCAGGATTAGCAATAGCAAATAAAATAAAAGAAGAAGAACCAGATTCAGAAATAATATTTATAGGAACAAAAAGAGGATTAGAAAATGATTTGGTTCCGAGAGCAGGATATGAATTAAAAACAATTGAAGCATATGGGTTAAGCAAAAAGATTTCGATAGAAAATTTCAAAAAAATGTATGCAACTTTAATGGCAACAGGAAAGGCTAGAAAAATAATAAAAGAATTTAAACCAGATATAATTGTTGGAGCAGGAGGATATATTTGTGGACCAGTGGTATGGGCAGCTAATAAAGAGAAGATACCAGTTGTATTGCACGAAAGCAATGCATTTCCTGGCAAAGCAGTAAAAATGTTAGCACCTAAAGTTAATACAGTTTTAATATCTTTTGAAGAAGCACGTTCAAGAATACCCAAGGCTAGAAATATAGTATGTACAGGAACTCCTGTAAAAATATCAAAAAAAGAGTATACTGTTGATGAGAAAAATAAGATATTAAATAGTCTAAAAATAAAAGAAGATTTACCAATTGTATTGATATTTGGAGGAAGCCAAGGAGCTCAAAAAATAAATGAAGCAGTTATTGGAATATTAGAGAATCAAATGAATAAAGACTATCAAATTATTTGGGCAACAGGGCCAAAACAATTCGAAATAATAAAAAAGGAATTATCAGATAAAAAAATAGATATAGAAAATGTAAAAAAAGCAAAAATTTTGCCATACATATATAATATGGAAGAAATAATGAATATTTCTAATATAATAGTTGCACGAAGTGGAGCAATGACAATAACAGAAATATCAAATTTAGGAAAACCTTCTATATTAATTCCATTACCAAATGTTAGTCAAGACCATCAACTATATAATGCTAAAGTATTAGAAAATGTTGGAGCAGCTAAAATTATATTAAATAATGAACTAAAAAAAGAAAACTTAGAAGAAGAAATTGAAAAAATAATAAAAACACCTAAATTGATGCAAGATATGGAAGAAAAAGCGCTTTCTAAATCAGTAAAAAATGTACAAGAAAAAATATATAAAGAAATAGAAAAATTAGTAAGGTAAAAAGCCTAGAAAGGAAGCAACATGGAAATTCAGAATACAATAATATTCTTAATACTAATTGATGTAATAATTTTAATAATCAGTGAAATATTAATGAAGAAATATCTAAAGAAAAAAGTAATGTTTCCAAAAACTAGATTAATTAAAAGTTCAGGAGTAACAAATGATGATTTAGACATTAATAATAGTGTGTTTTTACATATGACTGATGGAATAATTGCCTTTGATAGAGATGGAAAAATAATACTAATAAATCCAGCGGCTAAGAAATTAATGAATGTCTTACCAGAACATACTACATTTGATGACATTTTTGGAAGACTTCATTTAAATATAAACTTAGAAAAAATTATTTATTTAGAAAATTGGACAAACACAGAAGAAAGATTTCAAATTGAAGACAGATTTGTTAATACTTATTTTGCACCATTTAAAAAAGAAAATGACAGAACAGTTGGTGTAATTGCGGTTATACAGGACATAACAGAACATGTAAAATTAGATAATATGAGAAAAGAATTTATAGCAGATGTATCACATGAATTAAAAACACCAATCACATCAATTATGGGATATGCAGATACATTACTAGAAGAGGAATATGATAAAGAAACACAAAGTAAATTCTTAAATGTTATAGCTTCAGAAGCAAGAAGAATGGCAAAACTAGTAACAGACCTATTAACACTTTCAAGAAACGATAGTAATAGAACAGTAGTAAAAAAAGAACAATTTGATTTAGGAGAACTAGTAAAGAAATGCCAAGATAAATTAGCAATAGAAATAAAGAAGAAAAACCATGAAGTCAAATCTTTTGTTACGGCAGATGTACCACCTGTTTATGCAGATAAAGACGATATAGAAAGAATCGTTTTAAATATTCTAACAAATAGCATAAAATATACAAAGGAGAATGGAGAAATTAAAATATATGTTGGTTTTGTGTATAATGACGCATATATAAAAATTTTTGATAATGGGATTGGAATTCCGGAAGAAGACCTAAATAGAATATTTGAAAGATTTTATAGAGTGGACAAGGCTCGTAGCAGAGAAATGGGCGGAACCGGTCTAGGACTTTCTATTGCAAAAGATTTACTAGATAGAAATGGTGGAAGTATAGATATTAGAAGTGAGGTAGGAAAAGGCACAGAAGTTGTAATAAAAATTCCAACAAAAACAAAAACGGAAAAAATAAATGCAGAAAGATAAAACTTTTAAAAGGCTGTTGAAAAAAGGTTTAAAATAAGGTATAATATTTTAAATAAAAAACGTAAGATTAAGAAGGGAAGAAAAATGAAATCAACTTTAAGAGAAATTATAGAATGGTTAATATGTATAATAATAGCAGTAGTATTAGCACTATTAGTAAGATATTATATTGGAACACCAACAATAGTACAACAAACATCGATGACTCCGACTTTAAAAGAAAATGAAAGACTGTGGTTAAATAGATGGGTAAGAACAATTAAAGAAATGCCTAAAAGAGGTGATATTATAACATTTGAAGCACCAAGTGTAATAAAAACAGCAAGTGAAAGTGTAGATCTAAAAAATCCAAAAGCACAATATGAAAATGAACCACAAGGAATATTAAATAAATTTACATATTATGTATTAGAAAATGGAAAAAAGAGCTATATAAAAAGAGTAGTAGGATTGCCAGGAGATTATGTTGAAATAAAAAATGGCGGAGTTTATATAAATGGCGATAAATTAGAAGAAGATTATTTAAAAAGTGGAGTAGTAACAGACATGATACAAGGAGGAAGAGAAGAAGGAGCATACAACAAATTTACAGTTCCAGAAAATTGTGTTTTTGCATTAGGAGATAATAGAACAGGAAGCATAGATTGTAGGTCATTTGGATGTATTCCATTAGAAAAAATAGAAGGAAAAGTATTATTTAGATTTTGGCCATTTTCAAAATTCGGAGGAGTAAAATAAAAATTGTTTAATAACATATTAGGAAATGATAGAAATAAAAAAATATTAGAAAAAGCAGTAGAATTAAGAAAAACATCACATAGCTATATATTTAGTGGAGCTGAAGGAATTGGAAAAAAGTTAATAGCAAAGGGATTTTCAAAAAAGATATTATGTTTAGATGACAAAAAAGATGAATGCAATTGTAAATCTTGTATTGAATTTGATTCTGATAACAATCCTGACTTTCAGTTAATAGAATCAGAAGATGGAAAAATAAAAATAGAGAAAATAAGGCAAATGCAAAGAAAAGTTGCAGAAAAACCTATAATATCTAAAAATAAAGTATATATAATAAATGATGCAGATACAATGACAACAGAAGCACAAAATTGTCTATTAAAAACATTGGAAGAACCACCAGAATATATAACTATAATATTAGTATACTCAAATGACGGAAATTTGTTAAGTACAATAAAATCTAGATGTACCAGAATACAATTTGAGCCAATATCAAATAACGAAATAAAACATTATATAGAACAACAAGGACAACAAATAAGTGATAATATTGTAGAATTATCACAAGGAAGCATTGGAAAAGCTATACACTTAAACGAAAAAAAGAAAATATATGAAAACATAGAGAAAATTTTATTAAATATGCAAACTAAAGATTTAATAGATATTGTACAAATGTCAGAAATAATATATAAATCTAAAGAGGAAATAAACTCAATACTGGAATATATAAATGTACTATTATTAAAATTAAGCAAGCAAAATATAAAATATATAAAATGTATAGAAACTGTTGAAGAAACTAAAAGAAGACTAAAGGCTAATAGTAATTATGATATGTGTATTGATTATATGATATTTACAATGTGGCAAAACTTAATGAGAAAATAAATGGCTTATAGAAAGGACAAATATATGAAAAGAATAATAGGAGTTAGATTCAAAAGATTAGGAAAAATATATTTCTTTGACCCTAAATGGCTAGAAGTAAAGAAAGGTGAAAACGTAGTTGTAGAGACAGCACAAGGAGAAGAAATTGCAGAAGTAGTTATTCCTAATAGAATGATAGACGAAGAGAAATTAGCAAATCCTCTAAAAAAAGTTTTAAGGTTAGCATCTACTAGAGACTTAAAACATGCAGAAGACTGTAGAAAAAAAGAAAAAGAAGCATTTGAATTATGTAATAAAAAAATAAAAGAACATAAATTAGAAATGACGCTAACAGATGTAGAATATAAATTTGATAATAGCAAAATATTATTTTATTTCACTGCTGATGGAAGAATAGATTTTAGAGATTTAGTAAAAGATTTAGCAGCTGTGTATAAAACAAGAATTGAATTAAGACAAATAGGAGTAAGAGACGAAGTAAAAAGAATCGGTGGTAATGGAGTTTGTGGAAGAGAATTATGTTGTTGTTCATTTTTAAATGATTTTGAAACTGTTTCAATAAAAATGGCAAAAGAACAAAATATCTCATTAAATCCATCAAAAATTTCAGGAAATTGCGGAAGATTAATGTGTTGCCTAAAATATGAACAAGAAGCATATGAAGAAAAATTAAAGAAATTACCTAATATAGGTGCAATTGTAAAAACACCAGAAGGTCAAGGCGAAGTTGATGGGGTAGAAACTTTAAAAGAAATTGTAAAAGTGAAAATAAAAGATGGAGAAATATACAAGTTCAAAAGATTTGAAACTAAAGATATAAAAGTTATAAAAGATGTTACGAGAGAAAAAACAGCAGAAGAGGAAAAAGAATTTCAAAAAGAACTGAAGGAATTAGAAAATTTAGAAAGAAAAGATTCAAAGTTAAAAGAAAACTAAATGAGAGGTGGTGAAAAAGATGGCATATAAAATTCAATGTGACAAATGTATTAGTTGTGGTGCATGTGCAGCTTCATGTCCAGTAGGGTGCATATCACAAGGTGAAAACTGTTTTGAAATAGATGCATCAGCATGTATAAGTTGTGGAACATGTGCAGGAGTTTGCCCAGTTGAAGCTCCAATCGAAGAATAGAAAATAAATTCACAAAAATATCCTCCTTTGTATATTATATAAAGGGGGATAAAAATGTTTTGCAGAAGATGTTATAGAAATATGCAAAATTGGGATATTACAGCAGAAGAATTTAGAATAAAAATCATGCAAGGAGCAGTTATAATAGATGTTAGAAGTAGACAAGAATATAGAGAAGGGCATTTAGAAGGCGCAATAAATATACCTGAATTCGAAGCAAGAAATAGAATAACAAAAGAAATATTAAATAAAAATCAATTAATATTAATTTATTGCCAATATGGTGGTAGAAGTAGAAACGTATGCAGACTGATGAGAAAAATAGGATATAACAATGTATATAATTTATATGGTGGACTAGAAATGCTTTAGTAAAATGACTAAGTATTCATGTGATTGATAATAAAGAAAAGATATGATAAAATTGCTCGGGTGAGAAAATGGATATAGAAAGAATAGGAAAAGGTACAAAAACGAAAATAAAATATTATAAAGAAATAGATTCAACACATATTCACGCAAAAGAAATTCAACAAGATGGTGATTGTGTCTTAATTGCAGAAATACAAACAAACGGAATTGGAACTAAAGGAAGAATATGGCATACAGGAAAAGAAAATAATATAGCAATGACAATAATAAAACATCCTGAATGTAAGGTAGCAGAATTAAAAGGTCTTACGATACAAATAGCAGAAAAAATACAAGAAGTAATAAAAGAATTGTATGGATATGAATTAAAAATAAAAATGCCGAATGATTTAATTTTAAATGGAAAAAAGATATGTGGAATTTTAACAGAAGTTCATACTCAGGGAGAAAAAATAGAATATTTATTAATAAGTATTGGCTTTAATGTAAATGAAGAAGAATTTAGTAAAGAATTAATCGAGATTGCTACATCATTAAAGAACGAATATAAAAAAGAATTTGATAGAGAAGAGATAATAGTAAATATAATAAATGCAATAAACGAGTTATAATTTATAAAATGATGAATAGAATATATCAGGAGGCTAATATGGATGGAATAATAAGTATTATAAAAGGAGTTACTATATCAATTATATTTACATTGATATGTTTATTAATATTTTCACTAGTGTTGGCATACACAAATGTAAGTGAATCATTCACTGCACCAGTAATAATTATAGTTACAGCAATAAGTATATTTGTAGGAAGCTCCATAGGAAATTTAAAAATGAGGAAAAACGGGTTATTAAATGGAGCATTAATAGGAGGAATATATTTAACAACATTATATTTAATATCAGGACTTATCAGTAAAAATTTCACATTAACATTACAATCAACAATAATGATAATATCAGGCATGATATGTGGGATGTTTGGGGGAATAATAGGAGTTAATAAAGGCTAATATATATTAGCTTTTTTATATAGTAGGAAAGTTCTCCTTGCAGGAGAACCTTCTGTATTAGATAAATATGGCGAGTATTAGATTTTCTTAAAATTTGCATTTGATAGAAAATCTTAGACTCGTTTTTTTATTTAATAAAAAAATCAATAAAAATAGTTGATATTTTTAGAAAAATAGGGTAAAATCTATACAGACTAAAGGAGGAAAGCTATGATAACGTTAGAAGATGTAATAAAAGATGAGGAAGTTGAAGCATTTGTAAAAGCTTCACAAAAACAATTAAATGCATTAGGTTATACAGAACACTCATATAGACATATAGGAATTGTATCAAAAAGAACAGGAGAAATTCTGCAAAAATTGGGATATGATGAAAAGACAGTTGAATTAGGAAAAATAGCAGGATATTTACATGATATAGGAAATTGTGTAAATAGAACAGATCATGCACATAGTGGTGCAATATTGGCGTATAATATTTTAAAAGAAATTGGAATGCCGGCAGATGACAGAACAGAAATAGTTATGGCAATCGGAAATCATGATGAGGGAACAGGAACTGCTGTAAGTGATATATCTGCTGCATTAATATTAGCAGATAAATCAGATGTACATAGAGATAGAGTTACAAATACCAATATGTCAACATTTGATATCCATGATAGAGTTAATTATGCTGTTACTGATGCTAATTTAGAAATAGATGCAGAGTCTAGAAAAGTAATATTAAACTTAACTATTGATACTCAAATCTGTCCAGTGCTAGATTATTTTCAAATATTCATGGATAGAACAATGATGAGTAAATATGCTGCAAAATATTTGCATATATGGTTTGAATTGGTAATAAATGGAACAAAGCTATTATAAAAGGAAGGGAACGATAATAAAATGAAAAAGGTAAAAATAACAACAATAATATTAGCAATAATATTAGTCACAATAGTCTCATTTGGTGGTGTATATATACAAACACAAAATAGAATGGAAAACAAGATAAAAGCATACACTTATGGAAGGGAATTAAAGGGAGAAAGACAACTTGAATTAAAGGTATCAACTGCAAGTGAGAGTAACAATAGTAGTGAAAGTACAGATACTAGTGAAAGTGAAGATACAACAACTCAAGATAATTTAACGCCAGAAAATTATGAAATTGTAAAAAATACAATTGAAAAAAGATTGAAAAGTTTAAGGACTCAAGATTATACGATTTCACTTAACAAAGAAGATGGAACAATCACGGTTGAATTGCCAGAAGATGATAAGACAGATGATTTAGCATATTATTTAACAACATCAGGAAAGGTAGAAATAAAAGAAAAAGATACAAGTACAGAATTGTTAAATGAAAATATGGTAAAAAAAGCACAATATACATATACATCAAACTCTGATGGAGAATATCAAGTGTATTTAGAGATATTATTAACAAAAGATGGACAAGCTAAAATCGAAGAAATTCAAAAAGATTATGCAATTTTAAAAACTGATGTAGATGCTGCTGAATCAGCACAAAAAAGCGAAGAATCAACTGATAATACAGAAAATGCTGAAAGCAAAGAAAACACAGATAATACAGACAATTCAAATAATGAAGAAAAAACAGAAAATACAGAAGAAACAAAGAAAATTGCAAAATTATCTGTAGCAGGAAATGAATATGATATTGAAAAAATCGAAAAGAATGTGATAAGAGCAAAAATAGGTTCTCAAACTTCAAATAATACAACAGTAAATAACAATGTTTCAAAAGCAGCAGAGTTAGCTATGTTAATAAATTCTGGAAAATATCCAGTAGATTATAAAGTACAAAACAATAGATTTGTATATTCAGATATAACACATACACAACTAATATATGCAGCATTAGTAGTAGCAGCATTAATAATTATAGTATTCATAATATTTATTGTAAAATATAAAACAAAAGGTTTACTTGTAAGCATATCATGTGTAGGATTTATAGCATTATTTTTCTTGTTGTTAAGATATACTAATGTTACAATTTCGATAGAAGGAATTGGAGCAATAATACTAACAATGATAATTTATTTAAAATTAAACCAAATGATATTAAGCAAAACAAAAGTAATGGATGTTGTTAATGAAGCTGTAAAAGCAACATATAAAAATCTATTCTTAAAATTAGTACCAGTAATGATTATAACAGTTGTATTCTGCTTCTCAGGATGGACAAACTTAAGTAGCTTTGGAATGATAATGTTCTGGGGACTTGCATTATTAGCATTATACAATGTAATTGTAACAAAAACATTATTGAAATTAAATGAAAACAAATAGGAGGCAAGACATGAAAAAGAAAAATATAAAAATTATTGCAATAGCAATAATGTCACTAGTTATTCTTGCAGGAATAGTAGTTGTAGGAATATTTGGATTTAATAAAGAGCTTAGATATGGACAAGGGCAAGTTATAAATGTATATGTTGAACAAATGGTAGACGTAACAAACATAAAAAAACTTGTAAATGAATGTTTAGCTGGAAAAACTAATATGGTGCAGACTGTAGAAATTTATCAAGACTATGTTACTATAAAAGCAAAAGAAATAACAGAAGAACAAAAAAATAATATTGTAAACAAATTAAAAGAAAATTATGAATTTTCACAAACAGCAGAAGATACAACTATAGAAAACGTTGCAGCAACTAAATATATAGATATTTATAAAAAATATATTGTACCATTTGCAGTTTCAGGAGTTATCGTTTTAGCTTATATAGTTATTAGATATCATAAAAAAGGAATCTTAAAAGTTTTAGGAAGAACAATAATTATACCTGTTTTTGGAGAACTATTTTTACTAAGCATAATTGCAATAACAAGAATACCAGTTGGCAGATACACACCTGTACTAGTTATAGCAATGTACATAACAAGTATAATGATGGTTATAAGAGAAAATGAAAAATAAATTTATTAGACTGCTTTAGGCTCAGACTTAGAGCAGTTTTTTTATATAATATGAAGCTAGAATCACTAGCTTTTTAAGATTTTGTTGTGTTGACCAGAAACTAAAATAGGGCGAGAGCAAATATAAGAAAGGAAGTAATAAAATGGAAAAAAGAAAAGATTATATAAGTTGGGATGAATATTTCATGGCAATAGCAAAGTTATCAGCAATGAGAAGTAAAGATCCAAACACACAAGTAGGAGCATGCATAGTAAGCGATGATAACAGAATCTTATCAATTGGATATAATGGAGCACCAAACGGATTCGATGATGAAAGATTTCCATGGTCAAGAGAAGGAGAAAATCTAAATACAAAATATCCATACGTATGTCATGCTGAAATGAATGCAATATTGAACTATAGAGGAAACAAAAAAGACTTAGAACATGCAAAAATATATGTGGATTTATTTCCTTGCAATGAATGTGCAAAAATAATAATACAATCAGGAATTAAAGAAGTAGTGTATTTGTCAAATAAGTATGCTGATTCAGAAAATAATATAGCTTCACGCAAACTTTTTGATGAATGCGGTGTTATATACAAAAAATTAGAATTAAATGGAGAAAAAAATATAAATATTATAATATAGAAAATAGAAAAATTTACCTAAAAGTATTGACATAAATGCAAAAACATTATATAATAGGTAAGCATGAAATATAGCGTTGAAGCTGAATGTGGCTACACTCCTAGAGTGGAGGGAACTTCAGTGGAGTATGTCTTGGCTAGACCAGGCGGTAAGTTTAATAAAAAAAGCACTTATCCCAGAATCATCATGCGAATTTTTGGGATTTTAAAATGGGAATAAACAAAACACCCGGATGTGTTATAACTTGCCAACGCGTAATTTTAATAAACAATATTATTTTAAGGAGGGAAAATTACAATGGCAAAAACAGTTGTATCAAGTGAAAAAATTAGAATAAGACTAAAAGCTTATGACCATGTAGTTTTAGATCAGTCTGCTGAAAAGATAGTAGATACTGCTAAGAAAACAGGAGCAAAAGTATCAGGTCCTATTCCATTACCAACACAAAAAGAAATCGTAACAATCTTACGTTCTCCACACAAACACAAAGATTCAAGAGAACAATTCGAAATGAGAACACATAAAAGAGTTATTGATATTCTTTATCCAACACAAAAAACAATGGATAGTTTAATGAAACTAGAACTACCAGCAGGTGTTGACATCGAAATAAAAAACTAGTTTCAAATATATAAAAATTAAAATCGAAAACCACGCTGATAAGTAATAGATGGTAATTATAAACAAGTATCGCTAGGCAAGCGAGGAGAAATTTTCGAGGCAGTACTTATGTACGGCGAGAAAATGACGACGAAGCTTAACAATGCGAGACGCAGTTTAGAATTAGCAGATCAGCCAATAGGAGGAGAAATAAAGATGAAAAAAGCATTAATAGGAAAAAAATTAGGAATGACTCAAATATTTGATGAAAATGGAACAGTTATTCCAGTAACAGTATTAGAAGCAGGTCCATGTGTAGTTGCTCAAGTAAAAACATTAGAAAATGATGGATATGAAGCAGTACAATTAGGATTTGGAGAAGTTAAAGAAAACAAATTAAACAAACCAGAAAAAGGACATTTTGCAAAAGCAAATGTTGCAGCAAAGAAACATTTAAGAGAATTCAGACTAGATTCAATAGAAGGAATCAAAGTTGGAGACGAATTGAAAGCAGATGTATTTGCTGAAGGTGATAAAATAGATGTACAAGGAACATCAAAAGGAAAAGGATTCCAAGGTGTAATAAAAAGACATGGTCAACATAGAGGACCAATGGGACATGGTTCAATGTATCATAGAAGACCAGGTTCAATGGGACCAACATCAACACCAGGAAGAGTATTTAAAGGTAAAAAACTTCCAGGACATATGGGAAGAGTTACAGTTACAATCCAAAACTTAGATGTTGTAAGAGTAGATTTAGACAAAAACGTAATATTAGTAAAAGGTAGTGTTCCAGGACCAAAAGGAGCTATCTTAAAAATAAAATCAGCTGTAAAAGCTATATAAGGTTATAGAAAAGGAGGAAATACGAAATGCCAAAAGTAGATGTATATAACATGCAAGGTAAAAAAGTTAGTGATGTAGAACTAAGTGCAGCAGTATTTGGAATCGAACCAAATGAAGCAGTTGTACATAGTGTATTAGTAAACTACTTAGCTAATCAAAGACAAGGTACACAAAGTACAAAAACAAGAGCAGAAGTTCGTGGTGGTGGTAGAAAACCATGGAGACAAAAAGGAACAGGTAGAGCAAGACAAGGTAGTATACGTGCTCCACAATGGATTAAAGGTGGTATTGCATTAGGTCCAAAACCACGTTCATATAAATATAGAATAAATAAAAAAGAAAAACAACTTGCAATAAGATCATTATTAAGTGCAAAAGTATTAGATAATGAATTGACAGTTGTTGATAAATTAGAAGTTAAAGAACCAAAAACAAAAATAATGGCAAAAGCTTTAACAGATTTAAAAATAGAAGGAAAAACATTAATAATTTTAACAGAAAACAATGAAAATGCTTACTTATCAAGCAGAAACATTGAAGGTGTTAAAGCAATAAGATTAAATATGATAAATGTATTTGATTTATTAAACTGCAGTAAATTAGTATTACCACTAGATACTGTTAAAAAATTAGAGGAGGTGTATGCCTAATGTTACCAGAAGAAGTAATAATAAGACCAGTAATAACAGAAAAAAGCAATGATGAAATGCAAGCAGGAAAATACACTTTCGAAGTTAACAAAAAAGCAACAAAAGTTGATGTAGCAAAAGCTGTAGAAAAACTATTTGAAGTAAAAGTATTAAATGTTAATACAATGATAGTAAAAGGAAAAACAAAGAGAGTTAGATATGTTGAAGGAAAAACACCAGATTGGAAAAAAGCTATTGTTACAATAGATATCAACCCAGCTGATAAAACATATCTTGGAAAAGGTGGAAAAGCAGTTAAAGTTTCTAAAAAATATAAGGATTCTATTGATGAGTTCATGGGAGCATAGATAGTTCAAAAAATAATAGCAATCTTGCTTCGTTGAAATTCATTCAAAACGCGGTTACATACACCACGTATGCGCCCTTGCCTTTTGAATAAATTTCGCCTAGCAATATAACTATTCTTTTTCGAACTAAGTTTGCTTAGAAATATCGGGAAAGAACCCGGAAAATAAAGAATATCTGCAAGTGGAGCAGGAAAAAATCCACAAAATATAGAGAAGAGTTTGCATTAAAAACAAATATTACAAGGCAGATGAACGAGAAAACCGGAAACGTACACATAGTATGTTGAGGATTTTCGAAGTGAAATCTAACACAGTAAGATTTGGAATTTAATGTGAACGAGAAAGGAAAAAGAAATGGGAATAAAAAGATTCAAAGCATATACACCATCAAGAAGAAATATGACAGTTTCTGATTATGCAGAAATTACTAAAAAGACACCAGAAAAATCTTTATTAGCAAAGAAAAAGAAAAATGCAGGAAGAAACTCATATGGTAGAATAACAGTAAGACATCAAGGTGGAGGAAATAGACAAAAATATAGAATTATAGATTTTAAAAGAAATAAAGATGACATGGAAGCAACAGTTGTTGGAATCGAATATGATCCAAACAGAAGTGCTAACATAGCATTAATCAAATATGAAGATGGAACATTAAATTATATTATAGCACCACAAGGTTTAAAAGATGGAGACAAAGTTGTATCTGGTGAAAAAGCAGATATTAAACCAGGTAACTGTTTACCAATATCAAATATACCAGTTGGAACATTAATTCATAATATTGAATTAAACCCAGGCCAAGGTGCAAAATTAGTAAGAGTTGCAGGACAAAGTGCACAATTAATGGCTAAAGAAGGAAAATATGCTCATGTAAGATTACCATCAGGAGAAATGAGATTAGTTTTAGCTAGATGTAGAGCTACAATAGGTGTAGTTGGAAATGCAGAACATGAAAATGTTAAATTAGGAAAAGCAGGTAAAACAAGACATTTAGGAATTAGACCAACAGTTAGAGGTTCTGTAATGAACCCAGTAGATCACCCACATGGTGGTGGTGAAGGTAGAGCTCCAATAGGACACGCAGGACCAATGACTCCTTGGGGTAAACCAGCTCTAGGATACAAGACAAGAGATTCTAAAAAGAAAACAAATAAATTTATAGTAAAGAGAAGAAAGTAGAATAGGAGGAAAATCATATGTCAAGATCAAGTAAGAAAAAACCTTTCATAGCTCCAGAATTATTAAAAAGAGTAGAAGCTATGAATGAAAGTGGAAACAAAGAAGTAATCAAGACATGGTCAAGAGCTTCAACAATTTATCCACAAATGATTGGACACACAATTGCTGTTCATGACGGTAGAAAACATGTGCCAGTATATATTACAGAAGAAATGATAGGTCATAAATTAGGTGAATTTGCTCCTACAAGAACATTTAAAGGTCATGCAGGAGAAAAAACTACAAAGAAATAAAAAATTAATTTAAGGAGGGAATTGTAGTGGAAGAAACAGCAATAATGGAAGCAAAAGCAACATTAAGATATGCTAGAATATCTGCAAGAAAAGTAAAAATCGTTGCAGACTTAATAAGAGGAAAAGATGTTGATGAAGCTTTAGCAATCGTAAAATTTACACCAAAAGCATCATCAGTAATAATAGAAAAATTATTAAAATCAGCAATTGCGAACGCTGAAAACAATCATGATATGAAACATAAAAATTTATATGTTGCTGAAATATATGCAAATCAAGGTCCAACATTAAAGAGAATAAGACCTGCTGCAAAAGGTTCAGCAGTTAGAATTAGAAAAAGAACAAGTCATATAACAATAGTTTTAAAAGAAAAGGAGGCATAATTTAGATGGGACAGAAAGTACATCCAACAGGTGTAAGAGTTGGAATAATAAAAGACTGGACAGCTAAATGGTATGCAGATTCTAAAGATTTTGCAGATTATTTAGTAGAAGACCAAAAAATTCGTAAATTTTTAAAGAAAAAATTATACGCAGCTGGAATTTCTGATATCGAAATTGAAAGAACAGCTAAAATGATTAAAGTTAATGTTCATGCAGCTAAACCAGGAATAATAATTGGAAAAGGTGGAGCTGGAGCAGAAAGCTTAAAAGCAGAATTAACAAAATTAATAGGAAAAGACATAAATATAAACATAGTTGAAGTTAAAGCAATTGATACAGATGCACAATTAGTTGCAGAAAATATTGCAGGACAACTAGAAAGAAGAATTTCATTCAGAAGAGCTATGAAACAATGTATGCAAAAAGCTATGAAATCAGGTGCTTTAGGAATAAAGACAGCAGTATCTGGAAGATTAGGTGGAGCTGACATGGCCAGAACAGAATTCTACAAAGAGGGAACAATTCCACTACAAACTTTAAGAGCTGATATTGATTATGGATTTGCAGAAGCAGATACAACATATGGAAAAATCGGTGTTAAAGTTTGGATATATAAAGGAGAAGTTCTTCCAGCTAAAAAAGTGGAAGGAGGAGACAAATAATGCCATTAATGCCTAAAAAAACAAAATATAGAAAAATGCAAAAAGGTAGAAATAGAGGAAAAGCAACAAGAGGAAATAAAGTGACAGATGGAGAATACGGAATACAAGCTGTTGAAGCTGGTTTAATCAAAGGAAACCAAATAGAAGCAGCACGTATTGCAATGACACGTTATACAAAAAGAGGTGGAAAAGTTTGGATTAAGATATTTCCAGACAAACCAATAACACAAAAACCAGCCGGAACACGTGGTGGTAAAGGTAAAGGTAATGTTGAATATTGGGTAGCAGCTGTAAAACCAGGTAGAGTTATGTTCGAAATAGCAGGAGTACCAGAAGCAACAGCTAGAGAAGCCTTGAGATTAGCTATGAATAAACTACCAATCAAAACAAAATTCGTAGCAAAAGAAACTGTAAGCAAGGTGGGTGATAGTGATGAAGATAAATAAAATAAGAGAAATGTCTTCACCAGAATTGGAAAAAGAATTAGGTGAACTAAAAACAGAATTATTCAAATTAAAATTTAGTTTAGCTACAAATGGATTAGATAACCCAATGAAAATCAAAGAGGTTAAAAAAGACATAGCTAAAATAAATACTGTATTAACAGAAAGAAAAATAGCAGAAGCTAAAGCTTAGGCATAAAAATAGACACGAATTTGATTAAAGGGTAATCAAATGACCAAAAGTAGAAGGAGGTATAAGACCTATGGAAGAAAGAAATCTTCGCAAAGTTATGGTAGGAACTGTTACATCTGACAAAATGGATAAAACAGTAGTTGTTTCAGTAGAAACAAGTGTAAGCCATAAAATGTATGGAAAAACAGTAAAAAGAACATACAAATTAAAAGCGCATGATGAAGAAAATAAATGTGAAATAGGAGATAAAGTAAAAGTAATGGAAACAAGACCACTTTCTAAAGATAAAAGATGGAGAGTAGTTGAGATTCTTGAAAAAGGAGGAAAATAAGTCATGATACAACAACAATCAATATTAAAAGTTGCTGACAATACTGGAGCAAAAGAAATTATGTGTATCAGATGTATGGGTGGTTCATATATGAAAACAGCCAATATCGGTGATGTAATAGTTGCCTCTGTTAAAACAGCAGCACCTGGTGGAGTTGTTAAAAAAGGTGATGTAGTTAAAGCTGTAATAGTAAGAACAAAACAAGGGCTAAGAAGAGCTGACGGTTCTTATGTAAAATTTGATGAAAATGCAGCAGTAATAATCAAAGATGATAAGACACCAAAAGGAACACGTATATTTGGGCCAGTTGCAAGAGAATTAAGAGAAAAGGATTATATGAAAATATTATCATTAGCACCAGAAGTTCTATAAGATGATATAATTAATAAACAAAGAAGGAGGTTAAACTCAATGAAAATAAAAAAAGGAGATACAGTCCAAGTTTTATCTGGAAATGACAAAGGTAAAAAAGGAGAAGTATTACAAGTTATGCCTAAAGACTCAAAAATAGTTGTAAAAGGAGTAAATGTTAGAAAAAAACATATTAAACCTAGAAAACAAGGAGAAGAAGGCGGAATAGTCCCAGTTGAATGTGCTGTTAACAGTTCAATTGTTAATGTAGTATGTCCAAAATGTGGAAAACCAACAAGAGTTGGATATAAAATTGAAGATGATAAAAAAGTTCGTGTTTGTAAAAAATGTGGAACAAAAATAAAATAAGAATTGAAAGGAGGAATAACTAGAAATGGAAAAATTGAGAGAACAATATGAAAAAGAAGTAATTCCAGCATTAATGAAGAAGTTTGAATATAAATCAGTTATGCAAGTTCCAAGACTTGATAAAATAGTTATAAATATTGGGTTAGGAGATACAAAGGAAAACCCAAAATCATTAGAAAATGCAATGAATGACTTAACACAAATTACAGGTCAAAGACCTATGATAACAAAAGCTAAGAAATCTATTGCAGCATTCAAATTAAGAGAAGGAGCAAACGTTGGATGCAAAGTTACATTAAGAAAAGATAAAATGTATGATTTTGCAAATAAACTATTTAACGTAGCACTTCCTAGAGTTAGAGACTTTAGAGGTGTTTCTGCAAATTCTTTTGATGGTAGAGGAAATTACTCTATGGGATTAAAAGAACAATTAGTATTCCCAGAAATCGAATATGATAAAATTGATAAATTAAGAGGAATGGATATCATATTTGTAACAACTGCTGAAACAGACGAAGAGGCAAAAGAGCTATTAAAATTATTAGGAATGCCTTTCAAAGCGTAAATTTTAAGGAGGAGAAAAAATAATGGCTAAAAAATCATTAAAAATAAAACAAGCTAGACCACAAAAATATGCAACTAGAGAATATAATAGATGCAAAATTTGTGGAAGACCACATGCTTATATTAGAAAATATGGAATTTGCCGTGTATGTTTCAGAGAATTAGCACACAAAGGTGAAATTCCAGGTGTAAAAAAAGCAAGTTGGTAATATACAATTTGAACAATAAAAAAGAAGAAATATAACAAAGGGAATTGTAATCCCAGACATAGATAAAGGAGGGAAAGTAAATTGAACATTACAGATCCAATAGCAGACATGTTAACAAGAATAAGAAATGCTAACAGTGCAAAACACAAAACAGTTGATATTCCTGCATCAAAAATGAAAACAGCAATAGCTGAAATTCTATTTAAAGAAGGATATATCAAATCATTTGAAATAATAAATAATGAAACTCAAGGAATCATAAGAGTAACATTAAAATATGATGAAAAAGGAAATAGAGTAATTGACGGAATAAAAAGAATCAGTAAACCAGGATTAAGAGTATATGCTGGAAAAGAAGAACTACCAAAAGTATTAAATGGCTTGGGAATTGCTATAGTTTCAACATCAAAAGGATTAAAAACAGATAAAGAAGCAAGAGAAGCTGGAATTGGTGGAGAAGTATTAGCATATATTTGGTAATAAAATATAAAGAAATTTTGAAAAAGGGTAATCACTAGTTCATACGGGTAGGGGACATACTTGTCCTAAGAGAAAGGCCGGTGAAAAAGATGTATACCCTGACAAATAACAGGGAAAAATTAACCTAATTGCGAAAATACTAATATAAGTAAAAATAAACGTTAGGCGAACGCCCTACAAAAAAGGAGGAAGAAAAATGTCAAGAATAGGAAATAAACCTATCGCAGTACCAGCAGGTGTAGAAGTTAAAATAGACGGACAAAAAATAACTGTAAAAGGACCTAAAGGTACACTAGAAAGAGAAATACATAAAAATATTTCTGTAGAAATGGAAAACAACACTATTAAAGTTACAAGACCAAATAACGAAGCTCTAAATAGAAGTTTACATGGATTAACTAGAACTTTAATAAGCAATATGATAGAAGGTGTAGAAAAAGAATACACAAGAGAATTACAAATAAATGGTGTAGGTTATAGAGCACAAAAACAAGGAAATAACTTAAACCTAACATTAGGATATTCTCATCCAGTAATTTTTGAAGCACCAGAAGGAATTACTTTCGATGTACCAAATCCAAATACTATAATCGTAAAAGGTATAGATAAGGAATTAGTTGGTCAAACAGCTGCTAATATCAGAACAAAAAGACCACCTGAAGTATATAGAGGTAAAGGTATTAAATATGCTGAAGAAGTTATTAGACGTAAAGAAGGAAAGACAGGTAAATAATAATTACTAAGTTTAGAAAGGAGTTAAAAATGGTTAGTAAAACAGATAGAAAACTAGAAAGAAATAGAAGACATGCTAGAGTTAGAACTAAAGTATCTGGAACAGCAGAAAGACCAAGATTATGTGTATACAGAAGTAATACAAATTTATATGCACAAATCATTGATGATGTTGCAGGAAATACATTAGTATCTGCTTCAACATTAGATAAAGAAATTAAAACAAAAAAATCTAATATCGAAGCAGCCAAAGAAGTTGGAGCTTTAATCGCAAAAAGAGCAGCTGCTAAAAAAATAACAACTGTAGTATATGATCGTAGTGGATACATATACCATGGAGTTGTAAAAGCATTAGCTGAATCTGCTAGAGAAGGAGGATTAGAATTCTAATGGAAGAAAATAAAATGCCAGAATTAAAAGAAAAAGTAGTAGCTATAAATAGAGTAGCAAAGGTTGTAAAAGGTGGTAGAACATTCAGATTTAGTGCTGTTGTAGTTGTTGGTGACGGAGCAGGACATGTAGGAATTGGAAATGGTAAAGCTGCTGAAGTTCCAGATGCTATCAAAAAAGCTATTCAAGAAGCTAAAAAGAATTTAGTAGAAGTTCCAATTGTTGGAACAACAGTACCTCATGAATTTGTAGGAAAATTCGGTAGTGCAAAAGTTATGCTAAAACCAGCTGCAGTTGGTACAGGACTTATAACTGGAGGAAGTGTTAGACCAGTATTAGAGCTTGCAGGATACAAAGATGTACGTACAAAAGTTATCGGAACAAACAATCCAAGAAACGTTGTATATGCAACTATTGAAGGTTTAAAGAGTATGCAAACAATTGAACAAGTAGCTAAAAAGAGAAATAAAAAAGTAGAAGAAATAATGTAATTAACTTACACATTAGAAAAAATGTGTCACTTAACAAAAAATAAGGAGGTGCAAAAAATGAAATTAGGAGAATTAAGACCAGCTGTTGAGAAAAAAGATAGAAAAAGATTAGGACGTGGTATTGGTTCAGGTAATGGAAAAACTGCAGGAAAAGGACATAAAGGACAAAATGCAAGAAGTGGTGGAGGAGTTAGAAGAGGCTTCGAAGGAGGTCAAACACCATTATATAGAAGATTACCAAAAAGAGGATTTACAAATAGAAATTCTAAGAACTACACAGAAGTAACATTAACAATGTTAAATAAGTCAAAAGCAACAGATGTAACAGCAGAAAGCTTAGTAGAAGAAGGAATAATCGGAAAAATAAATGATGGAATCGTAGTTTTAGCAACAGGAAAATTAGAGAAAAAATTAAATGTAAAAGCAAATAGATTTACTGCAACTGCTAAGGAAAAAATCGAAGCCCTAGGCGGAAAGGCAGAGGTGATTTAGTTGTTTAAAACGATAAAAAACGCTTTAAAAACACCGGATGTAAGAAAAAGACTATTATATACATTAATTCTTATTGTATTATTTAGACTAGGATGCTATATAACAGTTCCTGGTGTAAATACAATAACATTAAATGAAGCAATGAGTTCAAGCAACGGAATTGCAGGATTTATAGACATAATTTCAGGAGGAGCTTTCTCAAGATTCTCAATATTTGCAATGTCAGTAAGTCCATACATAACAGCATCAATTGTTGTTCAATTATTAGCAATGATTATACCCTCTTTAGAAAGAATTGCTAAAGAGGGAGGAGAAGAAGGACAAAAAATAATGAATAGATGGACTAAGATTATAACAATAATCTTAGCTCTAATCGAAGCTATTGGAATATACCTATCATACAGAAAATCTGGAATATTTATCAATGAAGGATGGTTGACAGGAGCACTAGTAGTTGCATCATTAGTAACAGGAACTTCTCTATTAATGTGGCTTGGAGAGCAAATCACAAGCAAAGGAATTGGAAATGGTATATCAATGATAATCTTCATAGGAATTATATCAGGATTACCAACAGCTGTAACAACTATATGGAATCTAATTGTTACATCATCAGGATTTAGTACAATTGGATTAATTACATCATTAGGAATTATAATTGGAGCAATTATTTTAGTAGCAGGAGTTGTATTTGTACAACAAGCTGAAAGAAGAGTTCCAGTACAATATTCTAAAAAAGTTGTAGGAAGAAAAATGGTTGGAGCACAAAATACATATATTCCTTTAAAACTAGCTATGGCAGGAGTAATGCCAGTAATCTTTGCATCATCATTTATGACATTCCCAGCAATGGTAATTTCAATGTTTGCAGATGTACAAAACCTATCAGGATTTTGGGCAGGAGTTTATAAATTCTCAATTGCTACATCATCTTCAAGTGTTGGATGGGGATATTCATTAGCAAATGCAATAGTATACTTGTTATTAATAGTAGGATTTACATTTTTCTATACTTATGCTACATTCAATCCAGCAGAAGTATCTACTAACATTAAGAAAAATGGTGGATTCATTCCAGGAATAAGAGCTGGAAAACCAACAACAGATTACTTATCATCTATAATAGCAAAACTAACAGTATTTGGAGGAGCTTTCTTAGCAGTAATTGCTATACTTCCAATGCTATTAAGATTCACAAGTTTGAATGTTTCATTTGGTGGAACTTCAATATTAATCGTTGTAGGTGTTGCACTAGAAACAGTACAACAATTAGAATCACAATTAGTAATGAGACATTATAAAGGATTTTTAGAATAAAAAAATTGCACTTATCGAAAGATAAGTGTATTTTTTTGCAAATTAATTGACAAACTAAACAAAATAAGCTAAAATAGAGTTGCAAAATTACGAAAGAAAGCCTCTAAATATTTAGAGGCAACTATTTTTTCGAAAAGAGAAAGGATGAAAAAACAATGAATATTATTATGTTAGGAGCTCAAGGGACAGGAAAGGGAACTGTTGCAGGTTTAATAAGTGAAAATACAGGATGGCCACAAATATCAACAGGAGATATATTTAGAAAAAATATAAGTGAAAAAACAGAATTGGGAGTTGAAGCTGAAAAGTATATATCAAAAGGAAACCTAGTTCCAGATGAAATAACAGTACCAATGGTAGAAGACAGATTAACATGGGAAGATGCAAAAAATGGGGTTATTTTAGACGGATTTCCAAGAACAATAGAACAAGCTGAAAAGCTAGATAAAATATTAGAAAAAAAAGGAGAAAAAATTGACTTAGTAATCAATTTGGTTACTCCAAAAGAAGAAATTATTGACAGAATGTTAACAAGAAGAGTATGCACAAATCCAGAATGCAAAGCAACATATAATATCAAATTACATCCACCGGTAAAAGAAGGAATATGTGACAAATGTGGTGCTCCACTAAAACAAAGAGATGACGATTCAGATCCAGAAGCAATCAAAAGAAGACTAGAGATATATGAAGAAAAAACAAGCCCATTAGTAGAATATTACAAAAATAAAGGAGTTTTAAGAACAGAAACAGTAAGTATATCAATAAATCATATGGGAAAAGATGTTGCAGAAGAAGTAGTAAGAGATATAAAAAAATAAAAGGTTAAAATCAGAAAGGAAGCGTAATAAATGGTTACAATAAAATCTAAAAGAGAAATCGAACTAATGAGGGAAGCAGGACGTGTAACAGCGCTGACACATAAAGCAATAGAAGATGCCATAAAACCAGGAATGACAACAGCTGATATTGATAGAATTGCAGAAGAAACAATGAAAAAATATGGTGCAGTTTCAGCAGAAAAGGGATATGACCCAGGAATAAGAGGTGTTCCTCCATATCCTGCTGCAACATGTATATCAATAAATGATGAGGTAATACATGGTGTTCCATCAAATAAGAGAATAATAAAAGACGGAGATATTGTAAGTGTAGACTTAGTTGCTTTGAAAAATGGATATAATGGAGATGCAGCAAGAACTTTTTTAGTAGGAAATGTATCAGAAGAAGCAAAAAGATTAGTTGAAGCAACAAAACAAGCATTTTTTGAGGGAATAAAATATGCTAAAAAAGGAAACAGAATAGGAGACGTTTCACATGCAATTGGAGAATATATAAAATCACAAGGATATTCTGTAGTAAGAGAATTTGAAGGCCATGGAATTGGAAGAGATATGCATGAGGAACCAGAAATACCTAATTATGGTAGAGCTGGCAGAGGAATAAGGCTTGAACCGGGTATGACTTTAGCAATAGAACCAATGGTAATACAAGGAAAACCAGACATATGGGAACTAGAAGATGGATGGACAATTGTAACACAGGATGGAAGCTTAGCTGCACACTATGAAAATACAATTTTAATTACAGAAAATGAGCCGGAACTATTGACAATACTATAAAAATATTATATAATGTATGAGTTAATACAAAAAAATAGAATATTATGGAAAACTTATGTGCAAAAACCATATGTTTTCTTCATAAATAAAGCTCTTTAAAAAGGAGGTAAATTAATTTGGCAAAAGAGGATGTAATAGAAGTAGAAGGTACAGTCGTTGAAACTCTACCAAATACAAATTTCAAAGTTGAACTTGAAAATGGACACCAAATACTAGCTCATATTTCAGGAAAACTAAGAATGAATTATATTAAAATTCTACCAGGAGATAAAGTAAAAGTAGAACTATCACCATATGATTTAACAAGAGGAAGAATTACTTGGAGAGCAAAATAAAAGTAAACAATCAATTAACCCAAATATAAAATATTAGGAGTGTAATTTATGAAAAAATTTATAAATTACATAAAAGTAAAGGAGGGGAATCGAATGAAAGTAAGACCATCAGTAAAGAAAATGTGTGACAAATGTAAAGTAATAAAAAGAAAAGGTGTAATTAGAGTTATATGCGAAAACCCTAAACACAAACAAAGACAAGGGTAACCTAAAGTTTATAACACAAATGAGGTAGCGGCTGTTAGACTTAAAAAAAGTTTACATATCAAATTTGTGTTTATATATATGTCCAAAATAAAACTTAAAGACTAGCAAGAGCTAGTGCATTTCACCTTTAAGTTAAAATAGGACAACACTTAAATGAAATTCAAACAAAAAAGAAAAATTTGGAGGTGTAAAAACATGGCTCGTATAGCAGGAGTAGACTTACCTAAAGAAAAAAGAGTAGAAATAGGACTTACATATATTTATGGTATAGGAGTATCTAGTTCAAATAAAATCTTAGCAAAAGCTGGTATAAACCCAGACACAAGAGTTAAAGACTTAACTGATGAAGAAGTTAATAAAATAAGAAAAGTTATTGACGAATCATATAAAGTTGAGGGTGACTTAAGAAGAGAAGTTTCACTTAATATAAAAAGACTAACAGAAATTGGATGCTACAGAGGATTAAGACATAGAAAAGGTCTTCCAGTAAGAGGACAAAGAACAAAAACTAATGCTCGCACAAGAAAAGGTCCAAGAAAATTAGTAAGCAAATCTAAAAAATAGAATTATAAATCAAAATATATAAAGTTGATGAAATAAACATCAAACTCTAATTAAGGAGGGAAAATAAAGACATGGCAAACAAAAATGGAGTTAAAAAACCAGTTGCTAGAAGAAACAGAAAAAACATCGATAAAGGTGAAGCTCATATTCATTCTAGCTTTAACAATACAATAGTTACAATTACAGACACAAAAGGAAATACAATTTCATGGGGGAGTGCTGGAGGACTAGGATTTAAAGGTTCAAGAAAAAGCACACCATTTGCAGCAGGAGAAGTTGCAGAAACAGCAGCTAAAGCAGCAATGGAACACGGATTAAAAACTGTTGAAGTATATGTTAAAGGACCAGGAGCTGGAAGAGAAGCTGCAATAAGAGCACTTCAATCAGCAGGTCTTGAACTAAGCAGTATTAAAGACGTAACACCAATCCCACATAATGGATGTAGACCACCAAAAAGAAGAAGAGTATAATTATAAAGAATTTATAAACCCTATGTGAAACATATCTTGTCACAAAGGGAATACATAAGGGAAAGATGTGTCCCTAAAAAACCAAAAAAAGTATAGTAAATAGAAAGAGGTGTAAATAAAAGATGGCACGTTATACAGACGAACAATGTCGTATTTGCCGTAGAGAAGGACAAAAATTGTTCTTAAAAGGTTCAAGATGTTATTCTGATAAATGTAGTATATCTAGAAGAAACTATGCACCAGGACAACATGGACAAAAAAGAGCAAAACTTTCTGAATACGGAACTCAATTAAGAGAAAAACAAAAAACAAAATCATACTATGGAGTTGGAGAAAAACAATTTAGAGGATATTTCCAAATGGCATCTAATAAAAAAGGAGTAACAGGTGATAACCTATTACAAATATTAGAAAGCAGATTAGATAATGTTGTTTACAGACTAGGATTTGGAGCTTCAAGAGCACAAGCTAGACAATTAGTAAACCATGGCCAATTTGAAGTTAATGGAAAGAAAGTTGATATTCCATCATACTTAGTAAAAGCTGGAGATGTTATAACAGTAAGAGAAAATAAGAAAGAAAATGCAACAATTAAAGCTAATGTAGAGGCAAATGCAGCAAGACCAGTTCCAGCATGGTTAGAATTAAATAATGAAACTTTAAGTGGTAAAGTAGTAAGATTAGCATCTAGAGAAGATGTTGATATTCCAGTTGAAGAGCATTTAATAGTAGAGCTTTACTCTAAATAGTTTTTAAAATATTAGGAGGTAGAAATGATAGAATTTGAAAAGCCAAATATTGAATGTCTAGAGGTTGATGATGCAAATAATTATGCAAAATTTGTATGCGAACCATTAGAAAGAGGATATGGGGTAACAATAGGAAATTCATTAAGAAGAATATTACTTTCTTCATTAACAGGTTGTGCAATAACAAGTATAAAAATAGAAGGTGTATTACATGAATTTTCAAGCATACCAAATGTTGTAGAAGATGTTCCAGAAATTATAGTAAACTTAAAAAATGTTAGACTAAAATTTGCTGAGAACGAAGAAAAAGTTATGAGAATTAACTTTAAAGGAGAAGGAGAAGTTACTGCAGCAGATATTGTAACAGATGGTACTGTAGAAATTTTAAATCCAGACTTACATATAGCAACTGTATCTGAAGGTGGACAGTTGATAATGGAATTGACAGCAGATATGGGAAGAGGATATTCCCCTTCTGAAAAGAACAAGAAACCTAATCAAGACATATCTGTGCTTCCAATAGATTCAATTTATACACCAGTAAAAAAAGTAAATTATCAAGTAAAAAACACTAGAGTAGGCCAAATGGTTGATTATGATAAATTAATTATAGAAGTTTGGACAGATGGAAGCTTAAAAGCTCATGAAGCATTAAGCTTAGCTGCTAAAGTAATGACAGGTCATTTAGAATTATTTATAGATTTATCAGAGGCAACAAGAAATACACAAGTAATGATTGAGAAAGAAGAATCAAAGAAAGAAAAAGTATTAGAAACTTCTATTGAAGACTTGGAATTATCTGTACGTTCATTCAACTGCTTGAAAAGAGCAGGAATAGCTACAGTAGAAGATTTAACAAATAAATCTGAAAGTGATATGATGAAAGTTAGAAATTTAGGTAAAAAATCATTAGATGAAGTAATTGCAAAATTACATTCATTAGGACTAAATTTTGCCGAAGAAGATGAATAAAGGAAGGTGAAAAGAGTTGGCAACAAATAGAAAATTAGGTAGAACAACTGATATAAGAAATGCTATGTTAAGAACATTAACAACAGACTTAATATTACACGGAAAAATCGAAACAACAGAAGCAAGAGCTAAAGAAGTAAAAGCCATTGCTGATAGCATAATATCATTAGCAATAAAAGAAAAAAATAATTTTGAAACAGTAGATGCTAAAGTTGTTAAAGCAAAATTAGATTCTAAAGGTAACAAAGTTACAGAATTAGTAAAAAGCAAAAATGGTAAAGAATATTTAAAAGTTGTTAAAGAAGAAACAACCGAAAAAAGACAAAAAGATATGCCATCAAGATTAAATGCAAGAAGAAAAATGATGACAAAAATAAATAAAGTAAAAGACGAAAACGGAAATAATATAGACTTAATAGCAAAATTATTCGATGAAATTGCTCCAAAATACGAAGGTAGAGTTGGAGGATATACAAGGATAATAAAAGCTGGTCCTCGTAGAGGAGACGGAGCAGAAGTAGCTATATTACAACTTATTTAGTAAAAATTAAATATAAATTATCAAGAGTGGAGTAGAGAACGGCTCGTTAATCCCACAGCAACCTATCATAAAGACAAGGTGCTAAAACCGTCAAAGCAAATGGCTTTGAGTGATGATTAGAAATAAAAAAACTCTTAGCAGAAGCTAGGAGTTTTTTAGTGTCGAAAGGTATAGGCATTTTGACAAAAGGAGGAGAAAAATATGAAAAAATTTTATTTTACATCTGAAAGCGTAACAGAGGGACATCCAGATAAATTATGTGATTATATTTCAGATGCAATATTAGATGAAGCTTTAAAACAAGACAAATATTCTAGAGTGGCTGTAGAAACATTTGCATCAGCAAATCAAATAACAATTGCAGGACAATTAACTACAAATGCTAAATTAGATATAGAAAAAATAGTAAGAGATAGAATTAAAGAGATAGGATATGATAATGCAGAATTAGATATGGATTATAGAACATGCAAAATTGATATTAATATCACAAAACAGAGTTCTGATATAGCACAAGGTGTTGATGTTGGGGGTGCAGGAGATCAAGGAATAATGTTTGGATACGCATCAGATGAAACAGAAGAATATATGCCTTTTGCAATTTCAATGGCACATAAATTATCAAGAAGACTAGCAGAAGTACGTAAAACAGGTATATTACCATACCTTAGACCAGATGGAAAAACACAAGTAACAGTAGAATATGAAGGAAACACAGTAAAAAGAATTGATACAATATTAATTTCTACACAACATAATGATGGAATAGATATGGATGCATTAATAACAGATATTAAAGACAAAGTAATAAATGAAGTAATACCACAAAAATATCTAGATGAAAATACAAAATATTATATTAATCCAACAGGAAGATTTGTAATAGGAGGACCTTTAGGAGACACTGGATTAACAGGTAGAAAAATAATAGTAGATACATATGGTGGATATGCACGTCATGGTGGAGGAGCATTTTCTGGAAAAGATGCAACAAAGGTAGATAGAAGTGCAGCATATATGTTACGTCATATAGCTAAAAATATTGTTGCAAATGGGTATGCTAAAAAATGTGAACTTCAAGTAGCATATGCAATTGGTGTAGAACAACCAATGTCAATATTTGTTGATACTTTTGGAACAAATGCAATACCAGAAGAAGAAATAGAAGAAAAAATAAGAAATAAATTTGATTTAACTCCAAAAGGAATTATAGAATATTTAGGATTACGTGAGCCAATATTCACAAAAACAACAAACTATGGACATTTCGGCAAACCAGAATTACCTTGGGAGAAAATAATAAAAATGTAACAAAAATTTAGAAATGGAATATTATAGCCATAAGGAGGAAAAGGGTATGGGGAATTTTATTATAAATTCACTACTTTGGACATTTGCTCTTTATGGCTTATTTGAATTAATTAAGCAAATAATATATATGTGTACATATACAAATCTAAAGGAAGATGGAATTTACGTAATAATTGCTGTAAAAAATCAAGAGGAAAAAATAGAAGGTTTTTTACGTTCAATTATGTTTAAAATATTATATGGAAAAGAAGAAGAGATAAAAGACATAATCGTTACAGATTTAAATTCTAAAGATAAGACAAAAGAAATTATAGAAAAAATGGCTAAGGATTATGAATACTTAAAGGTCTCTAATTGGAAAGAATGTAAAGATATTATTGATAGCATAGACAATAACTAGAAAATATGATATAAATATAGATTATAAAAAGTAATAAATATAGAAGGAATATGAAATGATGTTAGAAAAATGTACAATATGTCCTCATAAATGTGGAATAGATAGAACCAAAAATATAGGAAGATGTAAATCAACTGATAAAATAAAAATTGCATTATATTCAACACACAGTTTTGAAGAACCATGTATTTCTGGCAAGAATCGGTTCTGGAACAATTTTCTTTTCTAATTGTAATATGAACTGTATATTTTGTCAAAATTATGAAATAAGCCAATTAGGCAAAGGAAAAGAAGTAACAATAGAAGACCTAGCAGATATAATGTTAAAACAACAAGAAAAAGGTGTAGAAAATATAAATTTAGTAACACCTACAAGTTATGCATTACATATTATAGAAGCAATAAAACAAGCAAAAAGCAAAGGATTGGTAATTCCAATAGTATATAACACAAATGGATATGAAAATGTGGAAACATTAAAATTACTAGAGGGATATATTGATATATATTTACCAGATTTAAAATATTACTATAATGAGTTAGGAAAAAGTTTTTCGAAAGTAGACAATTATTTCGAGATTGCAACATCAGCAATAAAAGAAATGTATAGACAAGTGGGTGTACCACAATTAAACAAAAACGGAATAATGAAAAAAGGATTAATGATTAGACATTTAATTTTACCAAATCAAACAGAAAATAGTAAGCAAATTTTAAAGTGGATAAAAGAAAATTTAGATAATAATATATATGTAAGTATAATGGCACAATATTTTCCAACATATAAAGCCAAAGAATTGGACGAGTTAAATAGAAAGCTAACTAAAGAAGAATATGAAGATGTTGAAAATTATTTATATAAATTGAATTTAGAAAATGGGTATATTCAGGAACTTGGAGAACATGAAGAAGAATATGTGCCAAAGTGGGATTACTAATGTAACTTTTTTGTAAAAACAATTTACAAGCAAAAATTATTATGATATATTAAAAATGTAAGGAAGGGATGAAAAATGAGAATAGAAGAACCATGGATAAAAGTAGAAAAATTTGATGGAAAAAAAATAATGAAAAGATTAGAGCGTGCTTGTAGAACATGTTATCGTACAGAAGGCGTAATAACAGATGATAGTTATAAAAGAATATTAAATAATTGTATAACAGCAGGACATGAATCAGTATTAGAACATGAAAAAATAACAGTAAGAATATATAATGATATAGGTTCATATAAAGATCTTACAAGACACAGATTTGCTAGCTTTTCAGTAGAATCAACTAGATTTTGCAGTTATAATAAAGATAAATTTGGAAATGAAATCACATTTATAAATCCACAATATATAGAAGATCCACAAACATATGAAACATGGAAAGAAACTATGCAAAATATTGAAAAATCATATATAAAAATGAAAGAATTAGGAGCTTCAACAGATATGTGTAGAGAAGTATTACCACATTCAACTGCAGCAGAATATGCTATGACAGCTAATATTAGAGAATGGAGACATATTTTAAGTTTAAGAACAACAAAAAATGTACATCCATCAATTAGACAGGTATTAATTCCATTATTAAAATATTTTCAAGAAGAAATGCCAGAACTTTTCGGAAAAATTGAATATGATAGAGAATTTAAAACAGAATATTATGCTAATTTATCAGTAGAAGAGGAATTTTAAAAGGAGTGCAAAAAAATGTTAAGTATAATAGTAGCAAAAGCAAAAAATAATACAATAGGAAAAGAAAACAAATTATTATGGTATATACCAGATGATTTAAAAAGATTCAAAAATTTAACAACAAACCATAATATAATAATGGGAAGAAAAAGATTTGAATCATTAGGAACAATATTACCAGATAGAAAACACATTGTATTTAGTCAAAATCCAGATTTTAAAGTAAACAATGAAAACGTAGAAATTGTTCATTCTATGTTACAAATAAAACAATACATAGAAGATGAAAATGAAAACTTTGTTATAGGTGGTGCAATGATATATAATTTATTGATGCCATATGTAACCAAAATGTATGTAACAGAGATAGATAAAGACTTTGAAGGAGATACATTTTTCCCTAGAATAAATAGTGATATTTGGGAAGAAGTTAGTAGAGAAGAAGGACCAGAAGATTCAAAAAATAACTTTAAATATGAATATGTAACTTATAAAAGAAAATAAATAAAATTAATAGCTTTGGGCAAAATATAAAAAAGGAGATTTTTATGTTTAAACCTAAAGCTATTTATTTTGAAAAAGAAATTGTAAATTATCCATTAGGCATTCAGTTAATGAAACAATATAAAGAAATACCAAAAGTAGAAATAGAAAATCATAATAATATAGAAGAAATGCGCAAAAAACAAAATTCAGAATTTGTAAATATGAAAAGTAATTTGATTATAGGAGTAAGAAAAACACATAAATTTGTTGAAAATTATAAAACATCAGATTACTTAGTTCCATATACCTCATCAGGATGCACAGCAATGTGTATGTATTGCTATTTAGTCTGCAATTATAATAAATGTGCATATTTAAGGTTATTTGTAAATAGAGAGCAAATGTTAGAAAAAATAATAAAAGTAGCAAAGCAAAGCGAAAAACAATTAACATTTGAAATTGGCAGCAACAGTGATTTGATTTTAGAAAACACAATTACAGGTAACTTAGTCTGGACAATAGAAAATTTTGCAAATACAGAAAAAGGACGTTTAACATTACCTACTAAATTCGAGATGGTTGATAGCATTTTACCATTAAATCATAATGGCAAAATAATAATTAGAATGAGTGTAAATCCGTCAGAAATTATAAATAAAGTAGAATTTGGAACTTCAAGACTAAAAGGCAGAATAGAAGCAATAAACAAATTAGTAGAAGCGGGATATAAAATTGGGATATTAATAGCTCCTGTAATATTAGTAGAGAATTGGCAACAGCTTTATACAGAATTAATACAAACTTTAAATTCCGAATTATTAGAAAAAGCAAAGAAAATGGCATTTTTTGAAATAATATTTATGACATACAGTTATGTTCATACTAAAATAAATGAAGAGGCATTTCCAGAGGCAATTAATTTATATGATAAAGAAATTATGACTGGAAGAGGAAATGGAAAATATGGATATAAAGAAAAAAATAGAATAGAAGCAGAGAAATTTTTAAGGGAACAAATGAATAAATATTTTCCTAATAATAGAATCGAATACGTGGTTTAATACTTGACATTACAGGAAAATCATAATATACTTTAAGCAGGCTTTGGAGAAGATTTCCAAGCTTGCTATTTATGTGTTTGAGCATAAATAATAAAAACAAAAAGGAGGCTAAATTCAATGAACAACTTAATTGAAATTAGATGGCATGGAAGAGGCGGCCAAGGTGCAAAAACAGCTTCACTATTATTAGCAGATGCAGCATTTAATACTGGAAAATACATTCAAGGATTTCCTGAATATGGACCAGAAAGAATGGGGGCACCAATCACAGCATATAACAGAATAAGTGACAAACCAATCACAATACATAGTAATATATATGAACCTGATTATGTAGTAGTTGTAGATGACACACTATTAACAGCAGTACCTGTAACGGCAGGACTAAAAAAGGATGGGGCAATTGTAATAAATACAACAAAGAAACCAGAAGAACTAAAAGAATTATTAAAAGGATATGACGGATCAGTATACACAATTGATGCAAGAAAAGTATCAGAAGAAGCATTAGGAAGATATTTCCCTAATACACCAATGCTTGCAGCAATTGTAAAAGTTGCAGGTGTTATGACAGATGAAGAATTACTTGAAGATATGAAAACTTCATTTAAACATAAATTTGCTAAAAAACCAGAAGTTATTGATGGAAACATGAAAGCATTAGAATTTGCATTAAAAGAAGTTACTAAAATACAATAAATCAAAAGGAGGAAAAACAAAATGACAGAAATTAATCCCAAAACACCTATGGAAGAATTAACAATAGGTGGAAATATATACTGTGCAGGAAATGCAAGAGAATTTAAAACAGGAGACTGGAGAAGCATGAAACCAATTTGGATAGAAGAAAAATGCAAACAATGTGGATTATGTTTCCCTGTATGTCCAGACAATTCAATTCCGGTAGGAAAAGATTTAAACAGAGGAGAATTTAATTATGATTATTGCAAAGGATGTGGAGTTTGTGCTAAAGCTTGTCCATTTGCAGCAATTGAGATGAAAGAAGAAGGAGTTTAATTTAAACGATATAACAATATTTGTTTAAATTGTAAATAGGAAGGAGACAAAAAATGAGTATAAGAGAAAGATTAAGTGGAAACGAAGCAACAGCAATAGCAATGAGACAAATCAATCCAGATGTAGTTGCAGCATTTCCAATAACACCATCAACAGAAATACCACAATATTTTTCAACATTTGTTGCAAATGGTGATGTAGATACAGAATTTGTTGCAGTAGAAAGTGAACATAGTGCAATGTCTGCAACAATAGGAGCAGAAGCAGCAGGAGCAAGAGCTATGACAGCAACTTCTGCAAATGGATTATCATTAATGTGGGAAATGATATATATAGCATCAAGTTTAAGATTACCAATAGTTATGGCTTTAGTAAATAGAGCAGTTTCAGGACCATTAAATATCCACAATGACCATTCAGACGCAATGGGAGTAAGAGATGCAGGATGGATAATGTTATTTTCAGAAAACAACCAAGAAGCATATGACAATATGTTAATGGCACACAGAATTGCAGAACACAAAGATGTATTATTACCATTAATGGTATGTCAAGATGGATTTATAACATCACATTCAATTGAAAATATTCAATTAGAAAATGATGAAGATGTAAAAAAGTTTGTTGGACAATATAAGCCAGAACACTATTTATTAAATAGAGATGAACCAATAGCTGTTGGACCATTAGACTTACAAGCATATTTATTTGAACATAAAGCACAACAAGCAGAAGCAATGAAAAAAGCAAAAGAAGTAATAAAAGAAGTTTCAGAAGAATTTGCTGAATGGACAGGAAGAAAGTATGAATTCTTCGAAAAATATAAATTAGATGATGCAGAAATTGCAATAGTATGTATGAATTCAACTGCCGGAACAACAAAAGCAGTTGTAGATAGATTAAGAGAACAAGGTATAAAAGCAGGATTATTAAAAATAAGAATGTATAGACCATTCCCAGCAGAAGAAATTGCAGAAGTTTTATCACATTTAAAAGCAGTTGCAGTATTAGATAAAGCAGATTCTTTAAATGCAGCAGGAGGAGCTTTATTTGAAGATGTAACATCAGCAATGTATGTAAATAAGAAACAAGTTCCAATGGTAAACTATGTATATGGAATTGGAGGAAGAGACACAACAGAGAAACAATTAGAATCAGTATATACAGATTTATCAGAAATAGCAAAAACAGGAGAAATAGGAGAACCATATAGATATTTAGGACTAAGAAGGGAGGAAAAGTAAAATGGCATATAATTTAAAAGAAGTAATGGCAAATAAACCCTCAAGATTTACAGAAGGACACAGAATGTGTGCTGGATGTGGTGCACCAGTAGTAGCAAGAATGATAATGAGAGCCTTAAAAACAGAAGACCATGCAGTTGTAGCAAATGCAACAGGATGTATGGAGGTATCAACATTTATATATCCATATACAGCATGGACAGACTCTTTTATACATACAGCATTTGAAAATGCAGGAGCAACTTGTGCAGGAGCAGAAGCAGCGTACAAATCAATGAAAAGACAAGGAAAATTACCACAAGATAAAGATACAAAATTCATTGCATTTGGAGGAGATGGAGGAACTTATGATATAGGTTTACAAAGTTTATCAGGAGCAATGGAAAGAGGACATGATATGGTATATGTATGTTATGACAATGGAGCATATATGAACACAGGGATTCAACGTTCATCAGCAACTCCAAAATTTGCAGATACAACAACATCACCAGCAGGAAAAGTAACTCCAGGAAAGATGCAAGTTAGAAAAGACTTAGCAAAAGTTATGGTAGGACATCACATTCCATATGTTGCTCAAACACTTGCGATGAATAATTTCAAAGACTTATACGAAAAAGCAGAAAAAGCAATCTATACAGAAGGACCAGCATTCTTAAATGTTATGGCACCATGTCCAAGAGGTTGGGGATATGCAACAGAAGACTTAATGAAAATCAACAAATTAGCAGCAGATACATGTTATTGGCCATTATATGAAGTTGTAGATGGAAAATATAAAATAACATATAAACCAGCTAAGAAACTTCCAATAGAAGAATTTTTACGTCCACAAAAACGTTTTAAACATATGTTTAAACCTGGTAATGAATGGATGATTCAAGAATTCCAAAGAGTTGTTGATGAGAGATGGCAAGAACTTCTTGACTTGGAAGAGATTACTAATAGAGATGCACGGAAAAAAAGCGGAATAATCGGTGCAAATATAAGGAAAACTTATATTTAATATTAACATAATTAATTTGATTGATTAACATAAAGATGCTATAATATAATTGAAGTAAGCAAAGAGCTTAGGAGGTGGGAAAAATTACTAACTACTTATAACAGGTATATTTACCAGATAGCTATGTACTCAAAAAACAAATAACAACAAAAGGAGAAAAAAACTATGAGAAAGATCAAAAAAATGATGGTAACAGTTGTGACTATGATGGCAATTGCAATGTCTTTAACTGGATGTGGAAATCCGTTCCGGAAAGATGACAAACATGCCACAGTGTCAGTGACAACATCAGATGGACAGGCATATGTCTTTCAGAGTGTAAATGGTTCAAATGCAACTGTTTCAGGAAAAGAACTTGCATTAAGAAATGGCAAAATTAATTTTAACCTTAAAACAGGTGAAACGGCACATATTGTTTTTAAATGTGAGGCTTGTGGAAACGAGCAGGAATTTAATGTAGCAGAACCATGGTCAGACGTCATTTTCTGTGATTGTCCAGAGGAGATTGACGAAAACAACAATGCCAGGGAATATGCAGCAATTGAAGTCTCATATAATCAGAAGGAGGACAAAGAGAGTTAGTATAAATAAAAAGCTCACATAATTGTGTGGCGCAATAAAAGCTGGGAGAGAAGGTTATGCAACTTTTTCTCCTAGCTTTTATTTTTGGAAAGATTGCAGTGCACGGAAAAAAAGCGTTCTGAAATGTGCAACATAATTAATCATATTTTTTCTGATTAAATTAAGTAAGAATTGCATAAATTGTAGAAATTTAGTATAATATTTTTAGAAAAATAAAAATAAATAATATTATATAAGTAGGTGTTAAAAATGAGGTTAATGGATGAGTTGAATACTAATTCAGAATTACTAAATGATAATGTAGATTATTCTATTAATAGAGAAGTATCAAGTTTTTTTGCAAAAAATGAATCTCCAAATTTTAAAGATGTAAAATTATTGATAGATAAATTAATTGTTGAAACTTTAGATCAATTCGCAATTGAAACAGGAAAAAGAGATGTTAGAACTAGGATTAGTGATTTTTATAAAAGAATTTATTCGATAAAAGAAAATTCTAATTTTCAAATTTGGATGACTAAAAATGAAGATGGAAAAGAATTATATGGAAGAGTAATGAGTTTACTAAAAAGTGAACAATTTCCTGATCCAAGAGAATATAGTCCTGAACGTGACAAAAGAATTGTAATAGATAGAGGAAATTTGAAACAGGTGGATTTCGATATAAGAAAAAAATGTTTTGAAGATATTATAAATAACGATGAGTTAGATATAGTTACTTCTGCACATATGCAAACTCTTTGTGACATTATTGGAGATAAACCTAAAAATTTGATAGAAATGAATTTAGGAAGAATGGATATGAATCATGCTATACTGATGAAAGTTATATTGCAATATCTAGGTTATAATATAGAGTTAAAGAGCTTATTAACAGGAAATGAAAGTGTTATTGCAAGTAAAATTCCATTAACCTATGAAAAAAGAAATGATAAAATATTTCAAAATTTTGAATTGGAAGAAATGGGAATACCAGATGGATTTTCATTTGAAGAATGGAAAATGGTACAGGAATACGATGAAAGTATTGAAGGACTTGCATCAATATTTAGTAAGTTTAGTGTTCCGCAAAAAGAAAATGCCAATATAATGGTTTCAGAAAGTACAATTGGAAAATCAACAATAAATAGAAATATAGAAGAATTAATAGAAGAATGTAAAATAGGAAAATATGATGATATAAGGAAACATGGAAGTTCTCCTTGTTATGCAATCGATGATGATGTTGTATTAGTTCATCATAAAAATTCAGAGGACTCAAAGATATTTGCTGAATTTTTTAAAAGTCTATCTGATGAAGATAAAAAAAATATTTTTACTGTAATTGATTATAAGGAGATTGAAGGAGATGATAGATGTTGGGAATTACAAGCAAGAGCAAGTGGTGAACATTTTAGAGGAGAGGTTGAAGGGCAAGAACAAATCAAGAACGAATTATTAAATAGGTATTCAATGATTTTAGGAATGCCACAAGAACATATAAGAGATTTTTTTAGAGCAATAATGGTTTTAGGAAGTAATAAAATGGAATATGATAATAGCGGAAATAATGTATTATATGACAAAGACAAAGGATTTCAGATTATTGATTTAGATTATTGTGGAAAGCGTATACCAAATTATAAAATAGACATCAATAATCTATTATTGCCTGATAACTATCAAACTATGACATTGTTGCTAGGAACTAATCGAATTCCGAAAGTTAGTCAAAAGTCATATGGGAGAAAAATTACACAGACAGATAGAGAACAAATAAGGCCAATAATACAAGAAACATTAAAAAAGATTATCTTATCTGTACTAGAGCTAGAATATAATGGTCAAAAAATAACTTATGAAGGGATAAAGAATTGCTTGGAAGAGTATAAAGAATATGGTATAGAACTATCAATTGATGAAATTTTGAATAATAAAAATAAATTTATAACTCAGGAGGAGATTGGAAAAGCAACAATTAATAGAAATATTGAAGGAATTGATATAGCAAAAGAGAAAGTTAGCAATATTGCAGAAAAAATTAGATATTCAAATCAAGATATAGAGCAAGAATAGAGGAGGAAAAATAAGATGGAAGATAAATTTCCAAAAGCTTATTATGAAGTGTTAGAGATATTAAAGTATATGCCATTAGAAAGTGTGAATAAAATACCAAAATCTTTATTAGAGACATTTGAACTTAACAAAGATATTAATCATAATTTTAAAGTAGATATAAATAAAAATTTTGAAGAACAAGACTTATTAGAAGAAACTAAAGATATTTTTGCCAATATATTTAGAGACTTTTGGGCTACTCCATATCAAAAAGAAAGAATTATTGCAAAGCAGAATTATGATAGAAAAGTTTTAGAGGAAGAGAAAAGACGAAAATATAATCCTGATAATTTATTTGAAAAAATAACTAAAGATCAGAATGAATTTTGCAATAATGAGATAAATAATAATTTGAATAATAATCTACCAGTTGAGTACAAAAAAACTTTTTACCAGAAAATTATTGGATTTTTTAAGCGTATATTTAATCTATAATATATTATGATACTAAAAAAGACAGGATAAGTCATTTGATGAAAGTATGCAGATGTGATAAACAAAGAATTTTAGAAAGAGAGTGAGCAAAAATGAAACTAAACATAGTAATGGTAGAGCCAGAAATACCACAAAACACAGGAAATATAGCAAGAACATGTGCAATAACAGGAGCAAAACTACATTTAGTACATCCATTAGGATTTCAAATAGACGAAAAAACACTAAAAAGAGCAGGATTAGACTATTGGGACAAACTAGACATAGAAGAACATGATTCATTAGAAAAATTTTTAGAAAAATATAAACCAGAAGAAAACAATATGTTTTTTGCAACAACAAAAGGCAAAACACAATATACAGATATAGATTATTCAAAAATGGATGAAGTATTTGTATTATATGGAAAAGAAACAAAAGGACTACCAGAATGGCTTTTAGAAAAGTATTTAGACAAAAAAACAATAAGAATTCCAATGTTGCCAACATTAAGGTCACTAAATTTATCAAATTCAGTTGCGATAATTACATATGAAATATTAAGACAACATAATTTTGAAGACTTGCAAGGAACAAGTAATTATTTTGATAAATAATTGCACGGAAAAAAAGCGTTTTAAAATGTGCAAAATTGCACGGAAAAAAAGCGATCTCACGTGTGCACTTGACAACTTTACATAAGCATGCTAAAATATGAAAGTATGCCCAAAAGGTATAGTAACTATAAAAAACTCATTTTAAAAACAAAAATAATTATGGAGGTACAAAAAAATGAGATTACGGTTTAACTTAGGAGCAATTGTAGAAATTATACTCTTCGGTGAAGAAAAGAGTAAAACAGTTACGGGAAAAGTAGTAAGTGTAATGGATGACGAAGTGCAGCTTTGTCCGCAGCTAAGAGTGAAAAGAGAAAGAGAAGTGTCTGATTGGCACTTTAGCGAAGATCCTGATTATAGACAGGATATTTCTGTGGATGCAAATGATATTATACATCTTAATCGTCAACTTATTAAAAGCTGGAAATATGTGCATATAAATGAATTAAACAAAAAAGGTGCGGTTAATGAGGAAAAAGATATGATAACTGGAAAAGGTATCGAAGATTTTACCCAAAATGAGTTTGACACTGAAACAGGACTTTGCCTTGGAACTGGAGAATACTGCGGAGATATCAAAGAACATTATGAAATGCCAATTGTAATTGCAGTGAAACAGTCTGAAGAAGATGAAGAAAAAGACCAAAAAAAATAAAGAAACCGTAAAAGAAGCGGACTCTCTTGCAAAAGGGAGTCTGTTTCTTTCTAAAAATTTCTTGAAGAAAATAATAAAACGTGATATTATTAGGATTAGAGAGGAAGATAGAACGAGTGGAAGAAATTGAAGGGATATTAACAGAAATAATATATCAAAATGAAGTTAATAGTTATGTGGTAGGAATATTTGAAACAGAAGAAGAACAAATAACAGTTGTTGGATATCTACCATTTATAAAAAAGGGAGATACTTTAAAAATAATAGGAAAATTTGTAGAACATAAAGATTATGGGGAACAATTTAAAATAGAAACATTTGAAAAATTAATGCCACAAACCTTAGGAGCACTAGAAACTTATTTAGCAAATGGAAATATAAAAGGAGTAGGACCCGCAACAGCTTCTAAAATAGTTAATAAATTTGGAGAAGACACAATACATGTACTAAAATTTGAACCACAAAAATTAGCTCAAATAAGAGGAATTACCAAAGACAAGGCAATAGAAATATCAGAAAGCTTTATAGAAAATTGGGAAGTATGGCAGATTGTTGGATTTCTTGAAAGATTTGGAATTGGAGCTGAAAGTGCAAAAAAAGTGTATGATTTATTAGGAATAAATGCAATTGCGGAAATAGAGGCAGATCCATATATACTTATAGATATATCAAGAGGGGTAGATTTTAAGCAAATTGATCAAATGGCAATTGAACTAGGAATGGAAAAAGAAAATCAAAAGAGAGTAAAAAGTGGAATAAAATATGCACTTATAAAAATTACATATAATGGGCATTGTTGTACACTAAAAGAAAATCTAATAGAATATGTAAAAACTTTATTAAATGTAAATGAAGCAACAATAGAAAATGGAATAATCAATCTTAAAGTAAATGACGAAATTGTTGTAGAAGATAGAAATGGTGAAGAATGGATATATTTATATTCGTTTTACAATGCAGAAAATCAAATTGCTAGAAATATTTTAGAATTAGATAAATATAGAAATGTAAAAAAAGTATCTAATATTGAAAAAGAACTAAATTTAGTAGAAAAAAGAACTGATATAATACTATCAGAAAAGCAAAAAGAAGCAATAAGAGCAATAAATGATAACAATGTAACAATAATAACAGGAGGACCTGGAACCGGAAAAACAACAATAATAAAAAGCATAATTGAAATTTACAAACAGAAGAAATACAAAATTGTATTGTGTGCACCAACTGGAAGAGCTGCAAAAAGAATGACAGAGACCACAGGAGAAGAAGCAAGTACACTACATAGATTGCTAGAAATAGGAAAAGTAGATGAAGAATCACTATTTAAGAAAGACAATGAATATCAAGGAGCACCAATAGATGGAGACATAATAATAGTAGATGAAGTTTCTATGGTTGATATGTTTATAATGAGCTATTTGTTAGATTGCATATATAAAGGAACTAAATTGATTTTGGTAGGAGACTGTGACCAATTGCCATCAGTTGGACCTGGAAGTGTATTAAAAGATTTGATTGCATCAGAAAGAATTGTAACAGTACACCTTGACAAAATATTTAGACAAGCAGCTAAAAGTAAAATTATAGTCAATGCACATAGAGTTAATAATGGAAAGAAATTTATTAGTAAAGAAGACCCAGAAATGGAAGAAGATTCTAAACAAGATTTTTTCTTTATAAAAGAAAATAATCAAGAAAAGGTTTTAGAACAAGTATTATCATTATGCAATGGAAGACTTAAAAAATTTGGAGATTATGATTTCTTTGAGAGTATACAAGTTTTAAGTCCTACTAAAAAAGGATTGCTTGGAACAAAAGAAATGAATAAAGCATTACAAGAAGAATTAAATCCACATAGAGAAGGAGAAGCGGAAAAAAACAGTATGGGAGCAATATTTAGAATTGGCGATAGAATAATGCAAATAAAGAATAATTATGATATGTATTGGGAAAAGAAAAATGAGGGCGAAGTTGAAGTAGGAAACGGTGTATTTAATGGAGAAACAGGAACAATATTAAATATAAATGAGAAAGAAAAAAATATATGTGTTAAATTTGATGATGATAAATATGTTTGGTATGAATTTAATGATTTGGAACAAATAGAACACAGTTATTGTATTACAATTCATAAAGCACAAGGAAGTGAATTTGATGTTGTAATTATGATTGTACCACAAGCTGCACCAATGCTTCTTACAAGAAATTTATTATATACAGGATTGACTAGAGCAAAAAAATTATTGATTGTTATTGGAAACGAGAGAGTTATAGATTATATGATTAATAATGTGGACAGTAAAAAAAGAAATACTGGATTAGAATTTAAAATGAAGAACATGAATACTTGACAATTTTTAGACATTATTGTAATATTAAGTGGGAGGAAAAAAATATGAGTAACAGAAGAAGTTTTTTTATGAAATTTACAAGAGAAGATGCAAAAAAACAAATAGAAATTAAAGAGAAAAAATTAAATAGAAAATTAACACCTGAGGAGAAACACAAAATAATAAAAGGAGTAGCACATAATGCGAGGGCAAAAGCTATAAGAGCATCTTTAGCTGCATTTTTAGGAATTGGAACAATTGCAGCAGGAGTAACAGCAGTAAGAGCATTAAATCCAGGAACAGAAGTAAGAACAGAAACACAAAGCAATACAAATGAAAAAGGTGAAAAAATTCCTTTTCCAGATTGGATAAAAGTTGAAGATAAAGATGAAAAAGAAATCAATGCTTTAAATACTAAAGAAGCGATTGTAGCATACTTAAAAAATATGTATATAGAAGAATATGAGAAAGAAACAGGAGATACAACATTAACAACAGCAGATATAAAAATTATAGAATCTTCACAAGACTATATATATCAACTAGAAGATGGAACATTTGTTACACATGGACAAAATCCAGAAACAACAGAAATGAATATGAAAGAAAATGGAGAAGAGTATTCTACATATACTAATGAAAAAGGAACTGTGATTGAGTCAAATGTATATTCAGTTCGATTAAACGAAAATGATAAAATACTTGATATGATAACAGAAAAGGATTTAAAAAGAACAATTCCAGGTGATAATTATTTAGAAATGAAAGACTATAATTCTATACTTGAAAAAATGGGAAACGTAGTAAGTAAGTCTTATAGCTTAATGAATGTAGTAGGAGCTGAAAATATATCACAAGCAACAGTAGATAATTATAAAAAAGAATTATTGAAAGCGGTAAAGAAATATCAAATTGATAATATAGTGCAAACACAAGATACAACACAACAAGATGTTCAAAAGGATGACGGAATGGAAATAGATGATTAATGTATAAAACACCACTTTTTGCAAACAATATGTTTAAAACATAATTTGCAAGGAGTGGATTTTTTTGAGAAAATATCAAAAATTAGACATAGAAGGAGCAATACTAGATGAAGAGCAACTAAAAAAGCATATGGAAAAAATAGCAATACAACATACATTAAAATCAAAATCAGATAAAAACACATATCCAATACCACAAATGTTAACAAACTATGGGTTAATAAAAAGTACGTATAATCTATTAAATGAACATATAAAATTAGGAATAAACATACATCCAGCTGGAGAATGGATATTAGACAACTTTTATATAGTAGAAGAATCTGTAAGACAAATAGAAAAAGAGATAACATTAAAAAAATACACAAATTTTGTAGGAATTCAAAATGGTAAATATACAGGATTTGCACGAATATACGTATTAGCAAACGAAATAGTAGCATATACAGATAACAGAATAACAGGAGAGAACTTAGAAAAATATTTGCAAGCATATCAAACCAAAAAAACATTAAATATGGAAGAAATATGGAATATAGGAGTGTTTTTACAAATAGCAATAATACAAAACATTGCAGATATATGCGAAAAAATATATAGTAGTCAAATCCAAAAATATAAAGTAAAAAGTATAATAGAAAGACTAGTAGAAAAGAAAGAAAAAAGCGAATTAAAATATAATCAATTTTCTGGAATGAGGCTAAAAGGTAATGAAGTAAAAAATATGAAATATCCATTTATAGAATACATGTCATATTCACTAAAGAAATATGGAAAAAAAGCATATGGATATCTAAATATTTTAGAAGAAGAAGTAGAAAAACTAGGAATAACAGTATCAGACGCAATACAAAAAGAGCATTTTGCAACAGCTATAAGAAAAATAACAATGAGAAATTGCATAACAAGTATAAAAACTATTCAAAGAATAAATTTTTTAGATATATTTGAAAAAATCAATGGAGTAGAAGGAATTTTAAGTAATGATCCAGCAGGAGTATATGACAAAATGGAATATAAAACAAAAGAATATTATAGAAATACAATAAAAGAAATTGCACAAAAAACGAAAATGTCTGAAATATATATAGCAAGAAAAACAATAGAATTGTGTAATAATGCTGAAAGTGGAAGCAAACAGAGCCATATAGGATATTATTTAATAGATGATGGAAGAAGCGAATTATATAATAAATTACAATATAAAGAAAAAATATTAAAACCACAAACAAAATCAAAAATTTATATCATAACATTTTTTATATTAACATTAGGACTATCAATTATATTAGCAGGAGTAAACGAAAAAAGTCTAACTAAATTTATAATAACAACAATATTTTTAATTATACCAATATCAGAATTTGTAACTCAAACAATTCAATATATATTAGGTAAAATAATAAAACCCAAAATAATACCAAAGATGGAATTAGCAAATGGAATAACAAAAGAAAATGCAACATTTGTAGTAATACCAACAATTATAAAAACAAAAGGAAAAGTGCAAGAACTATTTGGTAAAATGGAAGTATTTTATTTAGCTAATAAAAGCCAAAATTTATATTTTGCATTATTAGGAGACTGTTCTGAAAGTACTACAAAAGATGAAAAATTTGATAAAGAAGTAATAGAAGAAGGGCTAAAACAAGTAGTTCTTTTAAACGAAAAATATTCACAAAATGGATTTCCAATATTCCATTTTATTTATAGAGAAAGACAATACAATAAAAAAGAAGATAAATATTTAGGTTGGGAGAGGAAAAGGGGATTACTTACACAATTTAATGAATATATCTTAAAAAATGAAAAAAATAAATTTAAAATAAATACAATAAATCAACAAGAATTACCACAAATAAAATATGTAATAACATTAGATGCTGATACAGACTTGGTTTTAAATACTGCATTTGAACTAGTTGGAGCTATGTCACACATATTAAACAAACCAGAAATACAAAATGGAATAGTAACAAAGGGTCATGCATTAATGCAACCACGAGTAGGGATAAATTTAAATGTTAGTCATACAAATTTATTCACAAAAATCTTTGCAGGAGCTGGTGGAATAGATAATTATACAAATGCAATATCTGATATATATCAAGATAATTTTCAAGAAGGAATTTTTACAGGAAAGGGAATATATGATGTTGAAATATTTTCAAAAGTATTAAAACAAGAAATTCCAGAAAATACAGTACTTAGTCACGATTTATTAGAGGGAAGTTATTTAAGATGTGGATTAGCGTCAGATATAATGTTAATGGATGGATATCCTACTAAATATGCGAGTTTTATGAATAGGTTATCAAGATGGACAAGAGGAGATTGGCAAATTACAAGATGGCTAAAAAGCAAATTAAATGCACTTTCAAAATTCAAAATATTTGATAATTTAAGAAGAAGTTTATTTGAAATAGCAACAATAGTTTTGCTAGCATGGGGAATATGTACAAAAAGTCAATGGCTAGTATTAATATCACTTGGAGTTGTTATATATCCATTTGTATTAGAAATTTTAACATTGGAATTTTCAAGAAAAGAAGGAGAGAAAAAACAAAGAACATTTACACCACATATTGCAGGTGTAAAAGGTGCAATATATAGGGCAATTTTAACAGTAGGTTGTGTGCCATATAAGGCATATGTAGAATTAAAAGCAATTTGTAAAACAATATATAGAGTAAATATTTCTCATAAACATTTGTTAGAATGGATGACTTCAGAAGATGCAGAAAAACAATCTAAAACTACATTTGAAAATTATTATAAAATGATGGCTATAAATGTAATATTCGGAATATTAGCAATTTTACTGGGTTTTGATAGATGGTTATTAACAATTATTGGAATTTTGTGGATAACTACTCCTTATATCATGTATAAAATAAGCAAAGTACCTGAAAATAACAAGAAAAAAATAGCGAAAGAAGATGAAATATATCTAAAAGAAATTGCACAAAGAACTTGGCAATTTTTTAAAGACTATTTAACAGCAGAAAACAATTATATGATTCCAGATAATTATCAAGAAGACAGAAAGCAAGTAGTAGTTCCAAGAACATCATCTACGAATATAGGACTTTCAATGTTAGCAATAATATCAAGTTATGACCTAGGATTTGAGGGATTAGAATCAAGTATAGATAGACTAAAAAAGCTAATAAATGTTGTATATGAACTTCCAAAATGGAATGGACACTTATATAATTGGTATAATATAAAAACCAAAAAACCATTAATTCCAAGATATATTTCAACAGTAGATAGTGGAAATTTAATTGGGTATATGTACACAACAAGAGCTTTTTTAGAGGAACTAGACAAAACAGATGCAATAGAAGATTTGATAAATAAATTAACAGAAATGATAGAAGATACAGATTTTAAAGTATTATATAATGAGGAGCAGAGGTTATTTTCAATAGGATTTAATATAGAAGAAAACAAATTAACAGATTCATATTATGACCTATTAGCATCAGAAGCAAGACAAGCAAGTTTAGTAGCAATAGCTAAAAATGATGTGCCATCAAAACATTGGAATAATTTAAGTAGAACATTAACAGTATTACGAAAATACAAAGGACTCATTTCATGGTCAGGAACAGCATTTGAATATTTAATGCCAAATATCAATATTCCAAGATATAAAGGAAGCTTATTAGACGAATCATGTAAATTTGCAATAATGAATCAAATTGAATATAGCCAAAAACTAGGAATACCTTGGGGAATATCAGAAGCGGCATTTAATTTAAAAGACCTACATTCAAATTATCAATATAAAGCATTTGGAATACCATGGTTAGGGCTAAAAAGAGGATTAGCAGATGAAATGGTAAGTGCAACTTATGGAAGCGTATTAGCAATAACAGATATGCCAACAGCAGTATTAAAGAATCTAAAAGAATTAGAAAAACAAGGAATGTATGATAAATATGGATTTTATGAATCAATAGATTACACACCAGAAAGACTTACAAAAGGTCAAAAATCAATACCTGTAAAAACATATATGGCACATCATCAAGCCTTGATACTACTATCTATAAACAACTTATTTAATAATCAAATATTTCAAAAAAGATTCATGAAAAATCCAGAAATAGAAGCAGTAAGTATTTTATTGCAAGAAAGAATGCCAGAAACATTTATAATAACAAAAGAATCAAAAGAAAAACCAGAAAAAATTAGATATCAAGATTACGAAAATTATACAGTAAGAGAATATAACAAAATAGATGAGAGAGTAATAAGAGGAAATGTAATAGGAAATGAAAAATATGTTGTGGCAATGAATCAGATAGGATGTGGAGTAAGTAAATTTGAAGAAAATTATATAAATAGGTTTAAAAGAACAGATGATTATAACCAAGGAATATTTTTCTATATAAAAGATATAAAAACAAATGAAATCTGGTCTGCAACAGATGATAATAATTGTGAGCAATTTACAGTTCAATTTATGCCAGACAGAAATCAATTTGAAAAAACAGAAGAAGAAATAAAAACAAAATTCAAAGTTACTGTTGATGCAAATGAACCTGTTGAAATACGAAGACTTGAAATTCAAAATAAAACACAAGAAGAAAAAATATTAGAAGTAACATCATATTTTGAGCCTGTACTTTCAAGAAAAGAGCAGGATTATGCACATCAAGCATTTAATAATCTATTTTTAGTATATGGATATGATGAAGAAAATGATTATTTGACAGTAAAAAGAAAGAAAAGAGAAAGTAATCAAAAAGAATTATATTTAATTACAAAAATGCAAACAAATAGTGAAAAAATAGGAGAAACAGAATATGAAATAGATAGAGCAAAATTTACAGGAAGAAATAATTTTGGAATACCAAAAGCTGTTAAAAATTCAACTCCATTGTCTAAAAAAATAGGACTTACTACAGAAGGAATAGTTGCATTAAAAAATACAATAAAAATTCAGCCAGAACAAAAAGTATATGTTGATTTAATATTATCAGTTGAATATGAAGAACAGCTAGCAATTCAAAATATAGAAAAATACAAAGTAATAGAAAATGTGGGCAGAGAATTTGAGATTGTAAAAGCTAAAACAGAAGCAGAATCAAGATATCTTGAAATTAAAGGTAAAGATATGGATGTATATCAAACGATATTATCATACATTTTGTTTGATAATCCGTTGAAAAACAATTCTAAATTGGCATACAAAACCTATGAGCAAAAAGACTTATGGAAATATGGTATTTCAGGAGATTTGCCTATAATTACAGTTACAATAAAATATATAAATGATATTTATGTTATTAGGCAAATTATAAAAGCATATGAATTTTTTAGAACTAAAAATATTCAAGTTGAGTTGGTAATAATAGATGAAGAAAACTACAGTTACGAAAACTATATAAAAGATGAAATTGAAGGAGTTATTTTAAATTGCCATTTAGCATATATGAAAAACATCTATGGTGGGATTTTTGTACTTTCTAAAAGTGAGATAGATGTACAAGATTTAAATTTAATAAAATTTGTATCAAGTTTAGTAATTGATAGCCATTTAGGAAATCTACAAAATATCATTAAAGACATGGAAGAAGATGTATTAGACGAATATAGAATTGTTGAAAATACTTCTAAAATAACAGGAAAAGAAGATAATACAAAAGATATAGATGTTTTAAATAATATAAAAGAACCTAAATATTACAATGAATATGGCGCTTTTTTAGAAGATGGAAAAGAATATGTTATAAGAGTAAATAAAGAAAACAAATTGCCAACAACATGGAGCCATATAATAGCAAACGAAAAATTCGGTAGTGTAGTAACAGAAAGTGGCGGAGGATATACATGGTATAAAAATAGCAGATTAAATAGAATTACAAGTTGGCAAAACAGTGCATGTAGTAATATTCCATCGGAAATAATTTATTTAAAAGATGAAGAAAATGGACGTATATGGACACCAACTGCAATGCCTATACCAGATGACAAAAATTATAATGCAATATTTGGATTTGGCTATGCTAAATATATTCATTCAAGTGATGAAATTATACAGGAATTAGAAGTATTTGTACCACAAGAAGAAAGTTGTAAAATTAATATTTTAACATTGAAAAACAATGCTCCTAAAAAGAAAAAAATAAAAATTCTATACTATGTAAAACCAGTAATAGGAGAAGATGAAATAAAATCAGACAGTTATATAAAACTTAAATATGAAGAAAATTCAAATATGGTAATTGCTAAAAATCTTTATAATGTTGATGAATTTAATGACACAATATATGTTTCTAGTAGTGAAAAAATAAAATCATTTACAGGAAATAAAAAAACATTTAATATAAATAATGTAAGGCTTGATAATGATAATGGAATAGGTAAAAAGTCTTGTATAGCAATAGAATTAGAAATTGAAATAGAAAGTTTTTCGGATAAAAAAATATCTATAATTTTAGGTGCAGAAGAAAATTTAGTTTTAGCAAAAGATATTGCATATAAATATTCTAAGATTCAAAATTGTAATATGGAACTTGTAAAAGTAAAAAATAAATGGAACGAATTATTAGGAAGAGTACAAGTAAAAACACCATATGAATCTTTAAATATAATGATTAATGGCTGGATTATGTATCAAACTATTTGTAGTAGATTACTTGCTAAAAGTGGATTTTATCAATCTGGTGGAGCATATGGTTTTAGAGACCAATTGCAAGATGCATATGGTACAAAGTTTTTGGATACAAATATTTTATATAATCAAATAATAAAACACAGTAAGCATCAATTTATAGAAGGAGATGTTGAACATTGGTGGCATGAGGAAAATAATAGAGGAATAAGGACTAAATTTTCAGATGATTTATTGTGGCTTCCATATATGGTTATAAAATATATTAGACACACTGGAGATTATGAGATTTTAAATGTTATTACACCATATTTGCAAGGTGCAAAGTTAAAAGAAAATGAAAAAGAAAAATATGAACAATATTTGCCATCAAATATTGAAGAAAGTATTTATGAACATTGTAAAAAAGCAATTGACAGAGCCTGTGGGATTAGTGATAAAAATTGGAGCTTTGGAGAACACGGCTTGCCTAAAATAGGAATAGGTGACTGGAATGACGGTTTCAGTAATATAGGACCAGAAGGTAAAGGAGAAAGCGTATGGTTAGGATTTTTCTTATATGAAATTTTGAAAGGTTTTATTTCAATTACAGAATATAGGAATGATTTAGAGAAGGCTGAACAGTATAAAAAGATTGCAAAACAGTTGCAAATAAACTTAAATACAAATGCATGGGATGGCAGATGGTTTAAAAGAGCTTTTGCTGATAATGGAGATGTTTATGGAAGTATGGAAAATGAAGAATGTAGAATTGACAGTATTGCTCAAAGTTGGTCTGTAATTTCAGGTGCAGGAGATGAAGAAAAACAAAAACAAGCAATGGAAAGCCTAGAAAATCATTTAGTTGATGTTGAAAGTGGAATTATAAAATTGCTTGATCCGCCTTTTGAAAAGGGTAAACTTGAGCCTGGATATATTAAAGCTTATGTTCCAGGTGTTAGAGAAAATGGTGGACAATACACACATGAGTATTGTTGTTAGCACCAGTTTTGAAAAATATTGATACTCTTACATAGAAAACACCGAAAATATTTGACAAAAGGCAAAAAAAATGCTAAAATATTACTAGAATATGAATAAAATATAAAAGTAATCATAAAATAGTAATAAAGAGGTGAGAAAAATGAATTGCTATAATATGGTGTTAGAATATATAAATAAAAGCGAAAAAGGAATACCAATTTATATTGAAGAAATTAAAGAGCATATTATAAGATTTTACAACGAAAATGAAAAAGAAAAAGTATTCAATAATATTAAAGCTATTTTAAATAGAATGAATAAAGAAGGCATAATAGAAACAGCATATAAGGGCATTTATTATATCCCTAATGAAAATATATTTGGTAAAATGTTACTTGGGAATAGGCAAATAATTAGGTATAAGTATATAATGGACAAAGAGGGTAATATAAAAGGTTACATTACTGGAGCAAAGCTTTTTAATGAAGCACATTTAACTACTCAAGTTCCAAATGTTATAGATATTGCTACAAATGAATGTAAAAACTTTAATAAATATGAAAATAAGAATTTGAATGTTATAATTAGAAAACCTAAAATTGAGATAAACAATGAGAATTATAAGTATTTACAATTATTTGACTTAATAGAGAACAAAGATAATGTAGGAATTGAAGTAGATAATCCAGATGAGATAATATATAATTTCATTGAAGAAAATGATTTAGATTTTGAAAAAATAATTAAATATGCTATGGATACAAAAAGCAGAACAGTTATTAATAAAATACTTGTCCTAGCAAGATAGGAGGTAAAAATGAATTTACATTTAAATAAAGAATTATTTAGAGAATTTATAGACAACTTAAATACAAAAACAGGAATAGATTCAGATATTATTGAAAAAGATTATTATGTATGTACAATATTGAAAGAATTATCAAAAAATCAAGATGAATTACAAGCATATTTTAAAGGTGGAACAGCAGTCTATAAAATATTAGATACAATGAATCGTTTTTCAGAAGATATAGACTTAACGGTAAAAGTTATTCCTGAACAATCAAATACTAAAAACAAAAACAGATTAAAAGAGTCAGCTCTAGGTTATGAGATAGAAAGACTAGAATTATCAAAAGATGAGTGTATTGATAATAAGGGAAGTGTTACAGGAATATACAGATATAATTCTATTTATGATACTAGTAAAGATCCATTACATAGAGCAGGAATTATACAAGTAGAAGCAACATCTTTTACTGTTAGTGAGCCATATAAAAGATATAATATTGAACCACTTATATATAAACTTGCTAATGATAATGAAAGAAAAATATTAAAAGAAAAATTTGGAATATCAAATTTTGATATAAACATTATTAAGCTAGAAAGAATGTTTATAGATAAAGTTTTTGCAGCAGAGTTTTATTATATTAGAAATATGTATAAAGATACATCAAAGCATTTATATGATATTACAATACTAGCACAAACAAAGGAAATCAAAGAACTCTTGGAAAATAAAGAAGAACTAGAAAAACTAATTTCATATAAAAGACAAGAGGAAAGCATTAGAAAAGGTGGAATTGATGCTGATTTGAAAATTAAAGACTTCACCTATTTAAAACAAGACTTTAATGCGGATTTGTTAAAAGAATTTGAAAACATGCAAAATAAGTATGTACTAAATGATAAATATAAAATAGAAATCAGTGAAGTAAAGAATACTTTAAATGAAATAATAAATAATAAAAATATTATATAATCGAAAAATGTGAAACAAAATATTCAAAAACAGAGTAAAATGTTTCACATTTTATTTAATTGAATAGAAAAATAGAAAGCATTTGCAATATAAATATTGCAGGTGTTTTTTAATTGTTTTAGAGATATGCAGAACCTCTATAAAAGTTCTAGGTTTAGCAAGCCGATGCAATAAAATATGCTCGTATTAGTGTAAACGGTCTATTTATACAAAGTGCGTAAGTGAGAACTTGGAACTATAGACTCACAATAAAAAAAGAGTATTGGTGGATACTTGGATGTGGATTTATAATTGCGAAAAGCTTGGACAAGTATAAGCAAAGATATTAGTTTATCAGCAATTATAGTAACAGAAGTTACTTACTAGACTGCCTATGAAACTTGGCGAGCGACCGACGGTTTCTTAAAATAAAGGCGTAATAATCCTATTTAAAATCTGGGATATATTACGCCTAATCTACAAAGCTCACTCTCTCTGGTTTCTTAATAGTTTGACAGTATTTTGAAAGCAAGCGTCGCATTTATACTCCCATATAAATACCACTTGTAATTTTTTTTATAAAACTGATTTGATGGGGAATGCTTCCCCAAACCCCTTAATATTTTCAATAGAAGACTGGTAATTTTTTTAAAGAAGGAGATAAAAGAATATAAAAAAAACAAATATGGATAGATGCAAAAGAAGATGAATTACTAAAGAAAAAATCAAAACAAGCAGGATTAAGTGAATCAGAATTTGTTAGAAGTTTAATTAAGGGATATAGAATAAAAGAACAACCAACTGAAGAAATAAAATCTTTTCAAAGAGAGATATATGGAATAGCAAATAATATAAATCAGATAGCAAGAATTTCAAATTCAAGATATAGTACATCTCATGATGATTATAGTTATATCTCTAAAAAACTTTCAGATTTTATTTTAAGATTTGAAAAAGAAATTTATTCAAGAAAGAAATAAGGAGGCTTTCTATGGCTATAACAAAATATAAAGTAATACAAAAAAATTTAGAAGCTGTTATTAACTATGCTAAAAATGGAGAGAAAACAGAACATGGGATATTAGTATCTGGAATAAATTGTTTACCTGAAAATGCATATACAGAAATGATGTTAGTAAAAAAGAATTTTCATAAAGAAGATGGAAGACTTGGTTATCATTTTATACAATCATTTAAGGGTAAAGAAGTATCTGCTGAAGAATGCAATGATATAGGTATGGAACTAGCAAATAGTTTATGGGGAGATAAATATCAAGTATTAGTTTGCACACACATAGATAAAGATAATGTCCATAATCATATAATATTAAATTCAGTTTCTTTTTTTGATGGTGGCAAATATCATAACTCTAATGTTGAACTTGCACTTTTAAGGGAAACAAATGATGATCTATGTATAAAATATGGACTTTCTGTAGTAGAAACTGATAAAGCAAATATAGAAGATGAAATTGCTGAAAGTAGAATTGCAAATTATAATCGTAATAGCGGTAAAATGGAACTTATAAAAAAGGATATTGATGAAACAATTGAAAAAACAGTAAAATATCAAGATTTTATTGATGAATTAGGCTATAAAGGTTATTTTGTAAAAAAATCTAATAATTCTATATCTATATCAACACCTTATTTTAATAGAAATATAAGAATTGCAAGAGCATTTGGAGAAGATTATGCTTTTGAGAATATAAAACACAGAATATATTATAATGACTATAGATTCAAAAACGATAGTAATAAGACATATAAAGTCAAAATATATGATGGAATAAAAATAAATTCAGAATTACTAAAAACATCACATTTTTATAGACTATATGTTCATTTTTTATATGTTTTAGGAAAATTACCACCTAAAATACATTATGAAGAAAGAACACCTGAATATTATAAGGAAATAGATAAATTCAACAAATTGTGTGATGAATTAAGTTTGATAAGCAGTAAGGACTTAAAATCAATAGAAGATACACAAAATTTAAGAACACAATATCTTGAAGAAATTTCACCATTAAAGGCTCAAAAAGAAATATATATGAAATTATATAATAAAACTGATAATGCAGCTGACAAAACAATTTTAAAGGCAAGAATTAATATTTTAAATGAAGATATTGAAAGATTAAATAAAAAGATACAAATTTGTAAAAGAATAATTAACAAAGCCGAAAAAGGAGAAAAAGAAGATTGGATAATACAAAAAAGATTTCAAGATAATAAAGAAAGAAGTGAGAAAGAAAATGCTAAAAATAAAGATAGGAAAAAAACAAGATAGGGCTACATGTAAGTGACTCTATCTAATGTTATTTTTTGTTATAATCTTTAGGTTCGGCTTCGATAAATCTTTTATCAGCAAAGAAATCACTTAAAGAAATCCCTAATGCTTCGCATAAGAAAAGTAAGTTTTCTAGACGAATTGTTTTTGTTTTTCTAGTTAAGAATTGAGCAATAGTAGAACTATATACTCCACTTAATGTTTCTAACTTATATATAGTCATATCCTTTTCTTTCATTAATTCTTTTATTTTTAATGCAATTAAATCTGAAAAATCCATAATAATCACCCTAAATTTGATTTTAACAAAATATAAATAAAAAGCCTCTCAATAAATTGAGAGAATTTTGCCAAAAATATTTACAAAATACTGAAAACAGTATATAATTGGCTTGGTAGGTACAAAGCAACAAATTTAAAAATTATAATATTGGTCTGTATTTTCATAATTTGTTCTAAAGTAATATTTAATATTTTACATATAATTTTTAATTCATAGTCCCTAACAAATAATTGCAAAGATTCAATACGACTAATATCAGAATGATATAAGTTGATACCATAAAGAGATAATTTGTCAGATAACTCTCTTTGCGATAAATTATTTAATTCTCTATACTTTTTAATATTTAGACCAACAACGTTAAAATTGCCGTTTAAATTTTTTGTTTTCATAGATTATATTATCTCCTGAATATTTGACTTTATTAATAGTTTAATATAAAACTATGCCTCAAATGTTGCGTACCAAATACCGAAAAATTAAAGGATGGAAGAATATGAAAGAAATAAAAATTGTAATTGCTGATGATAATACTTATTTTTGTAAATTTCTAAATGATTATTTAAAAAAGTATGAAGATATAGAAATATTGGAAACTGCAAACAATGATGATGATGAAATAAGAATGATTGAAGAATTAAAACCAGATATTGTTATAACTGACCTTATGAGAGAAGATAAATATACAGGACTAGATATTATTAAAAGATATAAGGACATAAAACAATCTCCTCAATTTTTAGTTATATCAGGAGATTTCAAAAAGGATATTATAGATAATTGTATGAAAGTTGCTGGATATATAAGAAAACCAGTCAATGATTATAATAAAATATATACAGAATTAAGAAGAATAAGAAACGAAGCCATAGATAGAGAATATGAGGAATGGAGTAATAAGTATCATAATGTAGAAATAGTTGATATAAAGAAATTTTTAACTTGGAAGGATAAAAAAATATTGAAAAAATTAGGTATTAAAATAAAGAATAAGAAATATACAGAATATGAGTTGGAGTGCTTAACAATGGATTTATTAGCTTATTATGATGACACAGAAATGGACTTGTCAGAAGAAGAAAAACAATTCCAAAAATCATTAGAAGATACCAAAGTGAGTAGAGAAGAGTATAATATACTTTTGGATAAAGTGCAAAGCATAAATGAAGGACTCTAAAACATTGTTTCGGTAACTTTTTAAGAGGATTTATGCTAAAATAAAGAGCAGTGTAAGGAGGAAAAAATGAGTGATAATATTGGTAGAAAAAATGTTTTAAGAATGCCAAAAGAAATTTCTAGTGTAGAAAGAAGTGTAGAATCAAAAGATGATAAAATAGAGATATCAAAAGTAGTTTCTAATGCACAAAATACAAAATATAAAGGCGATAATGAAATTGTATTAGAACACCCAGATGTAGAAAAGAACACAAAAATTCCATCAGACTCTAGTGAGCTTATAGTAATAACTAAAGCAAAAAAATTGACAGCTTATGTAATAACTATTACTGAAAAATCACCTAAAAAGTTTAGAGCAGTTTTTATAAATAGAATGCAAAATTATAGTTTGGATTGTATTGAAAATTTAATAGAAGCAAATTCAATTAGAATGGATAGTGCCAAAAATAAAGAAAGAAGAAGAGAGTGCCAAAGGATTGCATTTTTAAAATTGAAACTATTAGGATATATATCTTTTCTTGCATTAGAAAACCAATGTATTTTAAAAAAGCAATATCAACAAATATCATTACAATTATCTGATTGTATAAGTTTATTAGTTGCGTGGCGAAAAAGTGATGCTGAAAGAAAATAAAGGATGTTATGCAGAAATGCTTTCATTAAGGCAAGATTACAATCGCACGTGTGGCATTGACTTTTAGAGACTTTTTGTGGCTTCGCTCCGCCTATAATAGATACAATGTAAACTATGTAAATGGCGACGGCGACTGGAACAATAAATATACTAAAAACAGAAATGCTGGGCTGTGCCCGATTTGCCTTTGAATGAAGGATATTTATCTTTCAAAAATGACCAGAAGTATTTATTCTAAGTAGAATAAATGAGTGTTTAAGGCAAAGGAATCTTGCACTTTTTTGAACTCTAAAAAAGAGTCAGAAGAAAATGGCTATCTTAACGTCCGACGCGTTAACTTTGGAAGTTTATCTAGTAATAGAAAGATAGCTCTTTTTTATTATATGGAGGAATAGAAGTGATAGAAGAGTCATTTAGTTTTGAAAAGCTGTTAGAAGCACATAGAAGATGTAGATGTTCTAAACAGCACAAAAGAGAAACTATAAATTTTGAAATAAATTTAAGCCAAAATTTAATAGAATTGTCAAACCAAATAAAAAATAAAACATATAAAGTTGGTACATATAAACAATTCAAGATATATGAGCCAAAGGAAAGGATAATAGAAGCTCTACCATATAAAGATAGAGTGGTTTTAATGGCTTTATGTAGTAATATTATAGAGCCAAAATTTGAAAGAAGATTAATATATGATAATGTGGCTTGTAGGAAAGGCAAGGGAACAGACTTTGGAATAAAAAGGTTGGAAAAGTTTTTACATTCATATTATAAAAAATTTAAAACTAATCAAGGGTATGTGTTAAAGTGCGATGTAAGAAAATATTTTCAAAATATTGACCATACAATACTATTTAATAAATTAAAAAAAGAAAAATTTGATGAAGACGAAATATGGATTTTAAAATTAATAATAGATAGTAAAAATCAAGAAAATGGTGTAGGACTTCCTATAGGAAATCAAACGAGTCAATGGTTTGGGCTTTATTATCTTGATGAAATAGATAGATTAATAAAGGAAAAATTAAGAATAAAGTATTATGTTAGATATATGGACGATATGATTTTATTACATAATGATAAGGAATATCTAAAATATTGTAAAGAAAAAATAGAAAAATGTGCAAATGATGATTTAAAGTTAGAGCTAAATAATAAAACTCAAATATTTAATATAAAAGATGGAATAGATTTTTTAGGATTTAGACATATACTTACTGAAAATGGAAAAGTAATAAAACTTTTACGAGGACAAGCAAAACTAAAATTAAAGAGAAATATGAAAACATTATCAAAATTAAAGGAAAGCAAATTAGTAGATGAAGATTATATAAATATTAGATTAACAGCCTTTTATGCACATTTATGCCATTCTAATGCAAAAATCTTATATAGAAGAATAAAAAAATAAATAATTTATAGAAAAATATACAATTTTTATTTTTTTTATAGTATAATATAAAAAAATATAAGTTTAATAAAGAGGTACGTATGAAAAGAGAGGATTTAAGAAGTAGAATTATTCCAACTACTATTGATAATACAGATGAATCTCAAAACACAGGAAATAAGAAATTTAATACAACTGATTTAATATATTTAGATAGCTATAATGAGCAATATGATGGTAAAAAAACAGATGAAGAAAGAAGAATATCTGCTACTGATTATGCTCAAATGAATAATGCTTATATGTATGATGGCTATACTACGCGTACTGGTAGGCAAACAATTTTGGCGTGGCTTCGCTCCGCCTGTCTTAGATACAATGTGCACTGTGTAGGTGGCGACGGCGACTGTTACAATCCGTATACTACTCACAGCGATGCTGGGCTGTGCCCGTCTTTGCATTATCATCTGCCATCTGATATCTCCGCACGAAGTGCGTTACGATTTTTAAAAGGGCAAAAAAATAGAGATGAAAGTGAAGAACTAGAACAATTTGACATAAGAGAAGTAAAAGACCTCGATCGGAAAAACTATATATCATACACTACAAATTGGTGAATATCCAAAAACAAAAGTTGACGAAGATTTGAGTAGGACATTAGAATCATTATATCACGGAGGGAAAATGCAAGAAGAAATTTTATGCACAGGCAGATGGTATTCAACTAATGGGCAGAAAGAAAATAATAGAGACTATGCAGGGAAACATAGTCCAGAATTTGAATATCAAGGTCAAAGATATGTACGTGTAGTATCATATCCAAATGACGAAGATAATAGATATTCTGATGGAACACCAACTGGTAAAGTAGGAACAATAAGATGGGTAAAAGTTGAGCTAATTTCTTTCAAAATAAGAAATTGGGATGAAATGCCAAAAAGTATAAATCCAAAAGGAAATGGAAGAGCAAAATATTTTGATTTAAGAGCAGAAGAAGCAATTACTTCAAATATTCCATTTTATCCAGATGCAAATGACAAAAATAGTACAATGTGGCAAAACAGTTCAGTCAGAGGTTTCTTTAATGGAATAGATGTTAGAAATATACAATCAAATGGTAATACAGAATATGGTGCTAGTCGAGGTGGAAATTTTACAGGAGAATGTAATTTCTTAAATGAGGCATTTAATCTATCAAGAGAGCCAATGATAGAATATACAATACCAGATAGCGAGACAGAGATTCCAGATGACGCATTTAATGGCTGTATAACACTTAAAAAATTAGTAATGCATTCAGGAATAAAATCTATTGGGAAAAAGGCTTTTGATGGATTACAGTTTAAATATGCATACAGAACAGAAACAGGAGAATTAGTATTTGCACAAGATTTGCCTAGAAATGAAAATGAATATACAGATGTGGTAGAATTAGGTAAAATAGCAAAATCTTTTGATGGATTTGATTATAGCATATTAGTACAAAGCGATAGATTAGATGAAATAACTGATTTTTCAGAAATTTTAAGTAAAAATAAATTTAGTATTCCTTATGTATATGGTTTTGCATTAGTTGAAAGTGGAAAAACTAAATCATTTACAGAAAATAGCGATTTTAGGTTTTTTAAAAATGAAATTCCAAAAATCAATGATATGCTACTAGATTTTCCAGAAGAAGAAAGACTAGACTTTTTTAAATTCGCAAGTAGCTTAGGATGTTTTTCAACAGAAAAAATGTTGGATAAAAAAGGTAAGGAAACACAAGTGCCATTAGCACAAAAAGCTTCTTCATTACTTGCTCAATTATTAAAAACAGATGAAATGAAATTACGGTAGGTATCACGGACTATTTGATTCAATGCCATTAGATGTTGTACCTAGTCAAGAATTTTTGAAATTTATATCAATACAGGGGGATAAGAAAAATCTGCAAAATCTAGAACTGATTTTAAATTTAGAGAGAAATTATCCTGGAATGTTTATAAAAGTAATGTCAAATTTTGACGAAGCAAAATCATATAGAGAAACTCTAGATGATAGTGGTAAACCGATAAAGGTTTCTTGGGAAGAAGCATTAAAAAAATTCTATTTAAGTAATAAATATGTAGGAGTAACGAAGGAAAATGCAGACATAGCAGAATTATTTGGCGGTAAAGGGTTATCTCAAGAAGTATTTGATAAAGCAAACAAATTAAGGCAGAAAGCTAAAGGTGCGAATGTACCAGAACATATATTGGGACAGCCAATAAGGGAAGAAACAATTTTAGAAAGCATAGAAAGAATTAAAAGGCAAACCGAAGAAGAATTAGTAAGTGGAAGAGAAATGATAGAAGAACTATATGATAAGCAATTTACATATGAATGGCTTAGCAAAAATGATCCACACAATGCTATAATGGGATTGTTTTGCAGTTGTTGTGGAACAATAACTAGCCAATTTTATGGAAAAGATATTGCTAGGTCAAGTGTTATTGCTCCAGATGTACAGAATCTTGTTGTTAGAAATTCAAAAGGCGATATAATATCAAAAGGTACAATGTATGTAAATAAAGCAAGAGGGTATGCTGTAATTAATGATTTTGAGCTTAATGAGAAATATAGACATCACGAAAGTTCTTCGGGAAGATATAGTGTAGAAGAAACAAGTCCAGAGGAACAAGATAGAGAAATGATATTTAAAGCATTTCAAAGAGGATTAAGAGCATTTATAGAAGAATATGATAGACAAAATCCTAAAAATCCTTTGACTCAAATAAATATTGGTATGGGTTATAATAGATTAAAAAGACAAGTAGAGAGATTTAAAAAGGCAACATCAAATTTAACTGTACCATCTGAATACAGTTTTCAAGATGCAATGACAAATGAACAACATATTCTTTATCAAAGAGAACAAAAACAAATAGAGAATGGAGGGCAAGATAGATGATGAATTTAAGCCAAACCAAACTTGTTGGTCTAACTATGGAACTTGATTTAAAAACTAGGGAATATAAAAAATTATGTGATAAATTGGATGAGTTAAAAGAAAGAAAAATAGACCCTAACGACGAAAGACTTTTAGCAGTTAAAGGGTTGTTCCAAAAAAATCACGACGATATAGTAGAAATAAATAAACAAATTAAGAAAATTAAAGATACAGAAGACATTAAAGAAAAACAAAAACTAGAAAAGTATAATCCTGATGACATTTTCAATAAAAAAAATAATAATAATATAATACAAGAAGAAAAAAAGGATATATTAGTTGTTGAAACTAAAAAGAATATTTTTATAAGATTTATAGAAAGAGTAAAGAAATTTCTTTCAAAATAAAATATATGTTTTAAAGGAGTAGTATAAGAGGACTACTCCTTGTTGTATATTATTAACAAGCTGTAATTTATTGCTTTTTTAGCCAATCTACATATTCTTTTTCAGTACACTTTCCTTTACTAATATTTTCTCTCCATTTATTATTATCATCTTTGAAAAATTCAAACTCTCTTGCATATTTAGTATTACTTGGATTTCTTCTTGTTCTTAATAATAATTTTTGATAAACATTTCTATAAATTCTTAAATCATCATTTTCTTGTATCAACTTTTGCTGTACTTTAAAATGACCTATTTCTTTACATGTCTTACCATTTTCATAAATATTACTACAATAAATTTCATCAGATCTATTGTCTGGAACAAAGAACTTACCACAATTCCTACATTTTTTTATTTCAATATTAAGTTTTGCTATTTCTAAAAGTTCTATAAGCAGTGCTTGTATAATATCAGTACATTCAATAAAATAAGAAGATGATACATTTGCTTTACTAACAATTCTTTGTGTTTCATTCTGCCTCATAGGATAATTAGAATAATCTCTTAATATCTCAAATGCAGATAAATTTATTCTAACCTTATCATTATCAATTTTTTTTAAAGATTTACTACTAACATCACTATTTGTCATAACTTGAAATCTTTGTAGTGGTGTTAAGTCTTTTATTTCTTCAAGATTATTCATATTAAATATATATTCAATATCAAGCATTAAATCTTGTCTAAACAAGCTAAAAACATATTTATGGTCATTAATTAATATATCTAGTGAATTTTCATATTCCTCAGTTGAAACTGGAAAATCAGAATATTTTATATCTGTTAAATTTAAGAAAAAGTTTATGCCATATTTCTTTATAAGAGATTTAAAGCTGTTAGGATTTTCAAAATCCGTATTAAGAAAGTCACAAAGTTGCTCCCCAATATTAAATTCACTTTTCGTTATATGAGAAGAATATGTATCTTGATATTTCTTATATATTTGATAAACAATTATCTTCTTTTTATTACTCTCATCAAAATAAAATTTATTACTATTAGTATCTAACATATTAAATACGGTATCCATAAACCTACTCCTAACTACATTTTAAAACAAATGTTATTTTGCTATAAATATTTTATCATAAACTATTGATTTCTGCAAGTTATGGTGTTATACAGCTGTTAGTTAATAATAATATAAAAAGCATAAAATAACAAAACTATAATTGTAGTCAAAAATTGCAAGTAAAAAATGAAACCAAGAGAGGAGATAAAATGAAGTCAGATGAAGTAAAACAAACAATAATTAGATTATATTATGATGAACACAAAAGACCATCAGAAATAGCACTTATTATTGGAAAGACACCTCAATATGTATCTAAAATTGCAACAAAAGATAAAAGATATAAAGCAGAAAAACAATATAGAAAGAGGAAATCATTAGAGAAGAAAAAAGCCTATAATAGAGAATATAATAAAACTCATGTTAGAAATGCTAAAGAAAAAGAAGATAGAGAAGAATATTATAAATTACTTGCAACAATAGATAGAGATAATAAAATATTATCAACAAAAACGGAAATGTCTGATATAGATTTTGTAAAATGGAATAGATCGATATTTGGATATGCAAAAAATTCTAGCCATTTAGTTTTGAAAAAAGGAATAAAAGTTACTGCTGATGTACCAAGAATTGTAAAGAATATAGTACATGCAAGCAGCATAAGAAGTTCAAATGTATATTCGTGCTAGATAATTGATATTTCAGTATAAAATAACAAAATGTGGAAAAAATAAGGTAAGGAGGTAGTAAATATGGCTGATATAAAACAAGATGTTGAAAATAAAAAATATAAGAAAAAAAAAGAATTTAAGTTTAATATTATTTTTAATAATAATGGAGAAACACTTGAAAATATTATTGAAAGAGCATTTGGAAATTATTGTTTAAAAAAAAGTTAATAAATTCCTAAAAAAAGTATGGTAAATAAATAGCAATAAATGAGATAATATGGTATAATTTTGGTTAGAAGAGTATCAATATTATCTCATTATTTTTAGCAGGAAGGGAGGAAAAAGTGAGCTATACAATAATGAATAATATTGATTATAAAGTAGGTATATACATTAGACTTTCAAGAGAAGATGAAGAAAAAGAAAAGTATCAAGAAAGTGAAAGTATTGGTAACCAAAGAACTTTGCTAATGCAATATATTAGACAAAACAAATTAAATTTTATATCAGAATATGTTGATGACGGAGTAAGTGGTACAAGTTTTGATAGACCTGCATTTAATAGAATGATTGCAGATATTGAAGCAGGTAAAATAAATATGGTTATTACTAAAGATTTATCAAGGCTTGGAAGAAACTATGTGCAATCAGGGTTATATATTGAAAATTATTTTCCAGAACATGAAGTTAGATTTGTTGCAATATTAGATAACATAGATACTGCTTATGATAATTCAAATAATGATATAGCACCATTTAAATCAATATTAAATGAAATGTATGCTAAAGATACATCTAAAAAAATAAATAGTGTTTTACAATCAAAGAGAAGACAAGGAGAATATTTAGGAACAGCACCTTATGGCTATAAAAAAGATCCAGAAAACAAATACCATTTAATAATAGACAAAGAGGCAGCAAATGTTGTAAAACTAATATATGAAAAATATTTAGCAGGTTTTGGTACAATGCAAATTGCAGATTACTTAAGTAAAAAGAAAATTCCAATTCCATCAGATTATAATAAAAGAAATAGAGGGGCAAAATCTTTAACTTATGGTTTATGGCAACAATCTACTGTAAGATTTATTCTTTCAAACGAGATATATACAGGAACAGTTATACAAGGAAAGAGAAAAAAGGTAAGTTTTAAATCAAAGAAATTTATAAATTTACCTGAAGAAGATTGGATAAAAATAGAAAATATGCATGAAGCCATTATAAGTAAAGAAGATTTTGAAAGAGCAAAGAAAGTAATTAATGCAACAAAAGGATCAAGAGTAGTTCAAAATGATTATTTATTTAAGGGATTACTTAGATGTTATGATTGCAAAGGATATATTGGAATAAGAAGTCCAGATAAAAAAGGAAATATCTATGGCAGATGTCAAAGATATGGGAGGTTTGGAAAATTTGATGTATGTTCGCCACACAATTTCAATTATCAAGTTTTTGAAGAACAAATGCTAGAAGTTTTAAGAGAAGTTTGCAAAGAATACACCAATACAAAAAAACTAGAAGAAATTGCAAAACAATCTAAATCAAAGCAGTCTGAAGAACTTTGTATAAAAAAGAAAATAGATTCCTTTAAAGAAACAATTGAAAAAGAAACTAGAAAGCTAGAAGTAATGTATGATGATAGATTAGCAGGAATTATCACACTTGATGAATATATGAAAAATGCAAATAGAATAAAAGAGTGTGTAAAAGGATATGAACAAAGCATTAAAGAGCTTGAACAAGAGCTATCTGGAGAAAATGATAAGACAAAAAGTGAAAGTAGATTAGATAATTTAATAGAAGAGTTTCTTAATATGGAGAAACCAACAAAAGAAATAATTAGAGAATTTATAGAGAAAATAGAAATTCATAGTGACAAGCAAGTTGATATATATTTTAACTTCAAGCCACTACAAGAATTAAATAATAATTTTAGTGTAGCTAAAAAAGTATATGAGAAAAAAGTGGGATAGAGAAAATGACCACAACAACAATACACTCACTCTGCCATTTGGGCAATTATTGCAGAAGCCATGTTAGGTAAAGGAGATAAAGCAGTAGAATTATATAAAATGATTACGCCTATTGAACATGCAAGAACAAAAGAAGCGGCAAACAAATACAAAGTTGAACCATATGTACTTGCAGCAGATGTATATGGTGCACAAAATTTAGCAGGTTCAGGTGGATGGACATGGTATACAGGTTCAAGCAGTTGGTATTATTTAGCTGGTATTCAATATATTTTAGGACTTAATATTTATCACAACACAATGAGTTTTAAGCCATGTATTCCAAAATTTTGGGATGAATTTGAGATTAGATATAAATTTGGCAATAGTATTTATAACATTAAAGTCAAAAATCCTAATGGAAAAAATACAGGTATTTCAAAAGTATTAATTGATGGGAATGAGCATGAAAATAAGATTATTCTTGATAGTAGTGGCAAAGTGTTTAATGTTGAAATTATTATGTAGTAAAGCAGTAATAATGCAAAAATTGTCAAAATAAAAATAAGAAAAATAAAAACTAATAGTTGCAAAACTATTAGTTTTTTGTTATGATGAAAAAGAACCAATGATTTGAAAAAATCAAAAGAAAGGATGAGGTCAAGAATGGAAATAGAAGACTTACAAAAAACAATCGAAAAAGTAAGAAAAGCACAACAAGAATTCTCAAAATATACACAAGAGCAAGTAGACAAAATATTTCAAGCAGCAGCAATAGCTGCAAACCAAAATAGGATACAACTTGCAAAAATGGCGGTAGAAGAAACAGAAATGGGAATTGTAGAAGATAAAGTAATAAAAAATCACTATGCAGCAGAATATGTATACAATAAATATAAAGATATAAAAACATGTGGGGTGCTAGAACAAGATGACAATTATGGAATCAAAAAAATAGCAGAACCAATAGGTGTAATAGCAGCAGTAATACCAACAACAAACCCAACATCAACAGCAATATTTAAAACATTAATCGCATTAAAGACAAGAAATGGGATAATAATAAGCCCACACCCAAGAGCAAAACAGTCAACAATAGCAGCTGCAAAAATAGTGTTAGAAGCAGCAGTAAAAGCAGGAGCACCAGAAGGAATAATATCATGGATATATGTACCATCACTAGAATTAACAAATGTGTTAATGCAATCAGCAGATATAATATTAGCAACAGGTGGACCAGGAATGGTAAAAGCTGCATATTCTAGTGGAAAACCAGCATTAGGTGTAGGACCAGGAAACACACCAGCAGTAATAGATGAAACAGCAGATATAGTATTAGCAGTAAACTCAATCATTCATTCAAAAACATTTGATAATGGAATGATATGTGCATCAGAACAATCTGTAATAGTAAGTGATAAAATCTATGACAGAGTAAGAGAAGAATTTATGAGAAGAGGATGTTATTTATTAAATGCAGAAGAAACAGAAAAAGTAAGAAAAACAATTATAATAAATGGAGCATTAAATGCTAAAATAGTCGGACAATCAGCACATACAATTGCACAATTAGCAGGAGTAGATGTTGCTGAAAATACAAAAATCTTAATAGGAGAAGTAGAAAGTGTAGATTTATCAGAAGAATTTGCACATGAAAAACTTTCACCTGTTTTAGCAATGTATAGAGCATCAAGTTTTGATGATGCAGTAAGTAAAGCATATAGACTAATAGAAGATGGAGGATTAGGACATACATCATCATTATATATCAATACAGTTACTGAAAAAGAAAAAATAGAGAAATTCTACAATACAATGAAAACATGTAGAGTATTAATAAATACACCATCATCACAAGGTGGAATTGGTGACATATATAACTTTAAATTAGCACCATCATTAACACTTGGATGCGGAACATGGGGCGGAAATTCTGTATCAGAAAATGTAGGAGTAAAACATTTAATAAATATAAAAACAGTAGCCGAAAGGAGAGAGAATATGCTTTGGTTTAGAGCACCTGAAAAGGTATATTTAAAAAGAGGTTGTTTACCAGTAGCTTTAGAAGAGCTAAAAAATGTAATGGGTAAAAAGAGAGTATTTATAGTAACAGATACATTCCTTTATCAAAATGGATACACAAAAGTTGTTACAGATAAACTAGACGAAATGGGAATAGTACATGAAACATTTTTTGATGTTGCACCAGACCCAACACTTGCATGTGCAAAAGAAGGAGCAAAATTAATTGATGCATTCAAACCAGATTGCATAATAGCAGTAGGTGGAGGTTCAGCAATGGATGCTGCAAAAATTATGTGGGTAATGTATGAACATCCAGAAATTGATTTCTTAGATATGGCAATGAGATTTATGGACATCAGAAAAAGAGTATACACATTCCCTAAAATGGGAGAAAAAGCATACTTTATAGCTGTTCCAACATCAGCAGGAACAGGTTCAGAAGTAACACCATTTGCGGTTATTACAGATGAAACAACTGGACAAAAATATCCATTAGCAGATTATGAATTATTACCTAAAATGGCAATTGTAGATGCAAACTTAATGATGAATGCTCCAAAAGGATTAACTTCAGCATCAGGAGCAGACGCATTAGTTCATGCAATCGAAGCATATGCATCTATGATGGCAACAGAATTTACAGATGGTTTAGCAATAGAAGCAATAAAAACGATTTTTGAATATTTACCAAGAGCATATGAAAACGGAGCAAATGACCCAGAAGCAAGAGAAAAAATGGCAAATGCAGCAACAATGGCAGGTATGGCTTTTGCAAATGCATTTTTAGGAATATGTCACTCAATGGGACATAAATTAGGAGCATATCATCACTTACCACACGGAATTACTGTATCATTAGTACTTGACGAAGTTATGAGATTTAATAGTGCAGAAGTTCCAAATAAAATGGGAACATTTCCACAATATGACCATCCACATACATTAAGAAGATATGCAGAAATTGCAGAAGCTTTAAATATTGGTGGAGCAAATGACTACGAAAAAATGGAAAATCTAATTAGTAAAATAGATGAATTAAAAGAAAGAATTGGAATAAAGAAAACAATCAGAGAATATGGAATTGAAGAACAAGACTTTTTAGCTACATTAGACGAAATGTCAGAAAAAGCATTTGATGATCAATGTACAGGAGCAAATCCAAGATATCCATTAATTAGTGAAATTAAGGATATTTATTTAAAGGTATATTATGGAAATTAAGAGAGGAACGTGAGTAAAGATGGAATATAATTTAAATGAACCAATTGCTGAAAGAAAAACTAAAACAGTATATAAAGATGGAGATAAAACAATAAAATTATTTATAGAAAATTATTCAAAAGCAGCAATTTTGAATGAAGCACTAATTCAATCAAGAGTAGAAGAAAGTACAGATTTAAAAATTTCAAAATTGATAGAAGTTACAAAAATTGAGAATAGATGGGCATTAGTTACAGAATTTATAGAAGGAACACCATTAGATGTTTTAATGAAAGAACATCCAGAAAAAGAAGAAGAATATTTAAAGTTGTTTGTAGATATTCAACTAGAAATAATGTCTAAAAAAGTACCATTATTAAATAGATTAAAAGATAAATATAGAAGAAAACTAGCAGAAGCAGATATTGATGATAATACAAGATATGAATTATTGCAAAGACTAGAAGGAACTAAAAATCATGACAAATTATGCCATGGAGATTTCAATCCAAGTAATGTAATAATAGATGCAAATGGAGAATACAGTATCATTGACTGGGCACATGCTACACAAGGTAATGCATCAGCAGATGTTGCAAAAACATTTTTGCTATTTTCAGTAAATGGTCAAGCTGAATTAGCTGAAAAGTATTTAAACATGATTACTGAAAAAGGTGGATTAGAAAAGAGAGGAATTCAAAGATGGATTCCAATTGTAGCAGCAGTTCAATTGAAAAAAGGTGAAGTTGAAGACAGAAAAACATTGGAAAAATGGGTAGATGTAGTAGATTATGAATAATATGATAATATAAAAATATAGGGGGATTAAAAATGACAAGAGTTGAATTAAAAAACATGGCAAAAGAACAAATACAAGGGAAAATAGGAATTCTATTTTTAATATTTTTGATTATTGCAATTATAGGAGCAGGAAGTGCATTCGTACCAGTAGTAGGGTGGTTTGCTACAATTATAATTATGCCAGCTTTTAATATTTCATTATGCATGATATTTTTGGGATTAACTAAAAATGAAGACATTTCAGTTGGAGATGCTTTTAAAGGTTTTAATATAACAGGAAAAGCAGTTTGGTTAAATATAATTACAAATTTCTTTGTATTCTTGTGGTCATTATTATTAGTGATTCCTGGAATAATAAAGGTATTTTCATATGCTGCTGCACCATTTATATTGGCAGATAACCCAGAACTAACAGCAAGAGAAGCATTATCAGAAAGTAAAAGAATAATGGATGGACATAAATTTGATTTATTTGTATTACAACTATCATTCTTTTGGTGGTATATATTAAGTGCAATTACATTTGGAATTGCATACATATATGTTGTACCATATTTTCAAGCTACAATGGCAAATTTTTATAATGATATTAAAGATAAAACTGTTGAAAACTAGATAGATATTAAATATTTAAAGATACCACAAAATATTTGCAAATTATGCGATTTTGTGGTATTATGTATATGTAACTAAAATTTTTTATAATTGAGAAAATTTTCTCAACTAATTAACAGGAGGATTATAATTATGAATGCAACAGAAGCACGGCAGAAATCACTTGATAACCAGTATGAAAATGCTATGAAGGAGATTGATAAAGCAGTAGCTGGAGGATGGACAAGATGCAGTGTTTGTTTTTCTGACCCACTCTATCCAGAAGTGGCAGAAAGAATTGCAGAAAACGGGTTTGACGTAAAAGTTAAGTTAAGAGAAAACGGAATGGGGATGTCTTCTAACATAGTATCTTGGTACAATACCAAGAATAAAGGGGAAAAAGGCAAAGTTGAATACATTACAGATGAGAGTAAGAATTCTAAACCGCCTTTGAACGAGAAATTATTAACGAGTATTTCCTTGGAGACAAAAAGACTCCAAAGAGAAGCAAGAAGATTGAGCCAGGAAAGAAATACAAAGTAAAAGAGTTAGGGGACTGTTGAAAAATAGCCCCCTAAATTAATTCAAGAATATGAAAATTTATTTTAATATTATTTAGTTAGAAAAATAGAGTTTGTGACCTAGTTTGTGGAAATGTATTTTTAGGTCACAAAGGGAGGAAATATGTTTAAATTACACTCAGAATACAAGCCAACAGGTGACCAACCTAAGGCAATAGATTATCTAGTAAAAGGAATAGAGAGAGGCGAGAAATACCAGACACTTCTAGGAGTAACAGGTTCTGGAAAAACATTCACAATGGCAAATATAATAGAAAAAACACAAAAACCGACATTGGTGTTAGCACATAATAAGACACTAGCAGGACAGCTATATTCCGAATTCAAAGAGTTTTTTCCAGAAAACCATGTTGAATACTTTGTGTCATATTATGATTATTATCAACCAGAAAGTTATATTGCACAAAGTGACACATATATAGAAAAAGATGCATCAATAAATGATGAGATAGACAAATTAAGACATTCAGCAACAGCATCATTATTTGAAACAAGAGATGTAATAATAGTAGCATCAGTATCATGTATATATGGATTAGGAGATCCGATAGACTATGAAAATATGATAGTATCATTACGTCCAGGAATGCAAGTAGAAAGAGACAAAATGCTGAAAAAACTAGTAAATATGCAATATTCTAGAAATGAAATAGACTTTAAAAGAGGAACTTTTAGAGCCAAAGGGGACATTGTAGAAATATATCCATCAGATAAAGGAGAATCAGCTATAAGAGTGGAGTTCTGGGGAGATGAAATTGAAAAAATAAGTGAAATAAATCCATTAACAGGAAAATCAATAGGAACAAGAGAACATGTAATGGTATTCCCAAATTCACATTATGTAACATCTAAAGAAAAGATGGAAAGAGCTATAAAAACAATTGAAAAAGAAATGGAAGAAAGAGTAGAATATTTCAAAAAAGAAAACAAATTAATAGAAGCACAACGTATTCAAGAACGAACCAATTTTGATATAGAAATGATGAAAGAAACAGGATTTTGCCAAGGAATAGAAAACTATTCAAGACATATAAGTGGAAGAGAACCAGGAAGTCCACCATTTACACTATTTGATTATTTTCCAAAAGATTTCCTATTATTAATAGATGAATCACATGCAACAATTCCACAAGTTAGAGCAATGTATAATGGTGATAGAGCTAGAAAAGAATCACTTGTAAAATATGGCTTTAGATTACCATCAGCATTTGATAATAGACCACTTACATTTAATGAATTTGAAGAAAGAATTAATCAAGTTGTATTTGTAAGTGCAACACCTGCTGATTACGAAAATGAACATTCGGGAAACAATGTAGTGGAACAAATTATTAGACCGACTGGGTTACTTGACCCTAAAATAGAAGTAAAACCAGTAACAAATCAAATAGATGACTTATTAGAACAAATTAGAATTAGAGTGGAAAGAAAAGAAAGAGTATTAGTAACAACATTAACTAAAAAGATGGCAGAAGACTTAACTGAATATTTAAAAAGCTTAGATATAAAAGTAAATTATATACATTCAGACACAAAAGCATTAGAAAGAATGGAAATAATTCGTAAATTACGTTTAGGAGAATTTGATGTTTTAGTAGGAATAAACCTATTAAGAGAGGGATTGGATATCCCAGAAGTTTCATTAGTTGCAATACTTGATGCAGATAAAGAAGGATTTTTGCGTTCAGAACGTTCACTAATTCAAACAATAGGACGTGCTGCAAGAAATACAGATGGAACAGTTATAATGTATGCAGATGAACTTACAGATTCAATGGAAAAAGCAATAAAAGAGACAAACAGAAGACGTGGAATCCAAGAGGCATACAATAAAGAACATAATATCATACCAACAACAATAAAAAAATCTATTAGAGATTCAATTAGGGCAATTCAAACTGAAAATATAGGAGTAGAATATAAATTAGAAAAAGAAGAAGACATTAAAGAAACAATAAATAAATTAACAGAGGAAATGCTTGAATTTGCTAGTAAAATGGAATTTGAGCAAGCAGCTGAAATTAGAGACAAAATAAAAGAGCTAGAAAAGTTAATATAAAAATAAAAAAAATTCTTAAAAACACTTGCAAAATAAAACGAAATGTATTATTATGGTATCGAAGTGGTAGAAAGTGGCACAAAGTGGTAGAAAAAGAAATGAGGTGAAGTTTAATTGCTAATTGGTGAATACGAGCATTCTTTAGATACAAAAGGAAGAATGATAATGCCAGCAAAACTAAGACAAGACATAGGCGAAAAGTTTATAATAACTAAAGGCTTAGATGGATGTTTATTCGTATTTTCACAAAATGAGTGGTTAAATTTTGAAGAAAAACTAAAAGCCCTTCCATTATCAGACAAAAACGCAAGAAACTTTGTCAGATTTTTCTTATCAGGAGCAACAGAATGTGAAATAGATAAGCAAGGAAGATTTTTAATACCAGCAAACTTAAGAGAAGCAGCAAAACTAGGAAAAGATGCAGTAATAGTAGGAGTTGGAACAAGGTTAGAAATCTGGGACAAAGAAATCTGGCAAAAATGTGATGAAAACATTTCAGCAGATGAGATTGCAGAAAATATGACAATGTTAGGTATATAACTTGCAAAAGTTTATATAAAAAAACAAAAGACAAAAGTACAAAAGAAATCAAACTAAAGAAAAAACAAAAAAAGTTACAAAAGATAAAATTGCTAAAGATAAATTCCAAGAAACAAAAGAAGTATAAAAAATGCAGCTGTAGGAAAATATCAAAAACTCTTCAGCTGCAATAAATTATTTTAAAGAGGTGTAAAATTGGAGTTTAAGCATAAACCAGTATTGCTAGAAGAAACAATACAAGGATTAAATATAAAACCAAATGGAATATATGTAGATGGAACTTTAGGTGGAGCAGGACATAGTAAAGAAATTTTAAAGCAATTATCACCTGAAGGTTTACTCATTGGTATCGATAGAGATGAAGATGCTTTAAAGGCAGCCAAAGAAAATCTTAAAGACTTTGCCAATGTAAAATACATACATGGAAATCATGATGAAATTGAAGAAATTTTAGAAAAACTAGGAATAGAAAAAGTTGATGGAATCTTACTAGACTTGGGAGTATCTTCATATCAACTAGATGAAAGAGAAAGAGGATTTAGCTATTTAGGAAATAATGAACTAGATATGAGAATGGATAAAACTCAAAAATTAACAGCAAAAGAAGTTGTTAACAACTATTCAGAAGAAAAATTAGCTGATATCATTTATGAATATGGAGAAGAGCGATTTTCTAGGCAAATTGCGAAAAATGTTTGTATATATCGAAAAAACAAGGAAATAGAGACAACAGAGGAATTAGTTCAGATTATTGAAAAATCAATGCCTGCATTTGCGAAAAAAGATGGACACCCAGCAAAGAGAACATTTCAAGCAATTAGAATTGAAGTAAATGACGAAATCAGACCATTATACGAAACTGTGCAAAAATGTATAAAACACTTAAAAAATGGTGGAAGATTGTGTATAATAACATTCCATTCACTAGAAGATAGAGCAGTAAAAAATGCATATATAGATGCACAAGGAAAATGCACATGTCCAAAAGACTTGCCATATTGTGTATGTGGTGCAAAGTCAGAAGGAAAAATCATAAATAAAAAACCAATAATTGCAACAGAAAAAGAACAAGAAGAAAACTCAAGATCAAAAAGTGCAAAATTAAGGATTTTTGAAAAATGTGACGAAAGATAAAGGAGGTGAGAACATGCCAATGAATTCATATCAATATGGAACAAGTCCAAGAAAATATGAACCAGATTATACCGAAGTAAAAGTAAAAAAAGTTAAAATTGAAAAAAATTTGGAAAAGAAAAAAGTCAATACAAAAGCAAAACAAGGAAAAAATAGAGCTTTGCAAGTAGTAATAGTATTGGCAATTTTTGGCATGTTACTTACTGTTAGTTATAGAGAAATTTCTATAATGGAGATGTTTAATCAAAAGAAAGATTTAGAAAATAATCTTGCTGTAGTTCAAAAAGAAAATGGACAGGTTGAAAAAAGTATAAAAGAGGTTGAAAGTACTTTAGACTGGAATAGCATTCAACAAAAAGCTACTGAAGCATTAGGAATGCAGAAAAAAGCTGGAGTTCCGATAGAATTAAACAAATCTGACAATGTAGAAACAACCAGTAAATTAATAAAAGAAGAAAAAGTAAGTTTAGTAGATAAAGTAATAGAATATTTTATAAACAAATAGAGCCAAAACATTTGAAAAAATGAATTGGCTTTTTTGTTTAATGTGCTTGCACAATTCATAAATAAATGGTATTATTTATCTAGCTATATAATGAGAAAGGATTTTTACAAATGAAAGAAATAAAAAAGGTATTTGATTTTTATGATAAAACATATTTAAAATCTTACAACCTAGACAATGCAATTCAGTACCAATTAAATTTGTTGGATTCATTAGATGTATATACGAGAAAACATTGTGAAAGTGTTGCAGCAATAACATGTAACCTGTGTAAAAAATTACATTTATCAAATGGATTTACAGAATATTGTACAATATGTGCATATTTACATGATATAGGAAAATTATTTATTCCATCAAGTGTATTGCAAAAGCCAGGAGCATTAACTAAAGAAGAATATAAAATAATGAAAAATCATACAACATTAGGATATAAACTATGCATAAAAGATGCAAAACTTAGACCATATTATGCTGGAGCATATTACCATCATGAAGCATTAGATGGGACTGGATATCCTCAAGGGTTAGTAAAAAAAGACATTCCATACGAAGCACAAATAATTAGAGTTGCCGATGAATATGATGCACTTGTAAATAAAAGACAATACAAATCTCACATAGGAATAACAGACACATTAAAAATTATAATTGCTAATACAGCACCATCTCCCAATGCTCCAAAACATACAGGATATACTAAAGCTGGAAAGAACAATAAAAAAGTAGTAAGAGCACTACTAAAAGTAGTTGTAGATGATATCGAATATGAAATATCTGCTTCTGTAGATTATGTAAATAGTTTAAAAAGTGAAATTAAAAGGCTAGGCCAAGTTGAAAAGTATATAAATAAGATGAATTCAGCAAAAAGCGAAAATAAAAAAAATTATTATGAGCAATATGCAAAATTATTATTAGAAAAAGGTGAATCCATTGAAAAATTTGATAGTATCTATCAAGAGATAAAAGATTCATATCAAATGAAAAAACAAAATTTAAATGACTTATACAAAGAAATAAAAGAAGTAAAGAAGTTATATGTTTAAATAGAAAGTGGGAGAGAAATTTTAGCTTTTCTCCCATTTTGTCGATTTATGTCGAACGATTTTTCTTGACAAAACAAAAAATAGATGTTAACATAGTTATAGAATTTGAATTCCAAAATTTAGTTCAAAAATTTTTTTCGAAAAAAATCAGAAAATCAATTACATAAAAAAGAGGTGATAGTGAATGCATGTTTAAACTCACTAAAGTACGAATTACCTATATTTTAACACTCACAATTTTTTTTACATTTCAAATACTTTTAAAAGAACATCCAATACAAATTGAAAAAAGTCCAGAAATCCAACAAGAAATACAAGAAAATAGTGCAGAAGAGCCCAAATGGTTTATAGAAATTCCAAAAATTTCATTAAAAGCAGAAATTTCAGAAGGAACAACTAAAGAAACTTTAAATCAGTATGTTGGACATTTTGAAAAAACACAAACAGAATGTGGAAACATTGGATTAGCAGCACATAATAGAGGATACAAAGTAAACTATTTTCAAAATATAAAACAATTGCAAAAAGGTGATGAAATAAGATATGTTCATGATAAATTTGAAAAAATTTATGAAGTTGAAAAATGTAGGATAATCAAAGACACAGATTGGAAATATTTAGAAGATACAGAAGATAATAGATTAACACTAATAACATGTGTAGAAAATCAACCAGAATACAGAAGATGTATACAAGCAATTGAAAAAGAGGAGGATAGGTATTGAAGAAAGTTTTAAAAATTTTACTTATAGTTTTACTAGTTATTGTAGCAAACATAGGAATACTTGTAAATACTGTACAAGCAGTAGAAAACGGTGAAAAAATAACAATATATTCAAAAGGATATTTTAACAGAGTAATTAGAAATAATGGAATAGTTATAAAAACAGCACATGCTGTATATCAAGAAAATGGAAAAGAATATCCAGTTTATTGCTTAAATCGTGAACTACATGGAGTGGGAGAATATATCGCAACATATGATGTAAAAGACCAAGGAAAAATTGAAGATTTAGGATTATGGAGAGTAGTTATAAATGGATATCCATATAAAAGCATAGAGCAGCTTGGAGTAACAAATGAAGAAGAAGCTTATATAGCAACAAAGCAATCAATATATTGTTATATTTACAATACAGGAACAGAACTCTATTCAGCAATAAATGAACAAGGAGAAAGAGTAATAAACGCAATGAATAACATATTAGAAAATGCAAAAAATTCAAACGAGAGCTTTGACAATCCAAATATTGAGATAGAACAAAGTGAAAAATGGAATGTTGATGAAATAGAAAATAAATATGTTTCAAAAGAGTACAAAATAAAAAGCAATAAAAACATTTCGAAAATTACATTAAATTTAGAATCACAACCGAAAGGAACGAAAATTACAAATTTAGATGAAGATGGAAAATTTAAAATTTTAATTCCAATAGAAAATTTAAAAGAATCTGGAAAATTTAAAATCAAAATTCAAACTGAATTAGAAACCAAACCAATATTTTTAGGAGAAGCACCAAGTAATGACTTACAAAATTATTTATTAACAGCATATTCTTATGAAGATATGGACAAAGAATTTGAACAAGAATATGAGAAAAATAATACAAAAATAATAATTGAAAAAACAGATAACGACACAAATGAAGTACTAAAAGGAGCAAAATTTGAAATTTTAGATGAAAAACAAAAAAGTATTAGAGTAGCAGAAACAAACAATGATGGACAAGTTATATTAGATGGGTTAATGCCAGGAATCTATTATATAAAAGAAGTACAAGCGCCAAATGGATATTCAATAGATTCAGAATTGAAAAAAGTAGAAATAAAGTTGAATCAAGAAATATCTTTAAAAATAAAAAACAATAAAATTATAATAAAACAGGAAGAACCACAACAACCAATTGTTGAAATTCCTAAGTTGCCAGTTACAGGCATGTAAAGAAAGGAGTATTAATTTGGAAAAAGAAAGGAAAGCAAGTAAAGAAAATAGAGGAGTATTAATAATTGCTAGTATAGTATTAATAGTATTATTATTTACAGGAGCAGGAGGATATACATATGCAAGATATGCAACAAAAGAAAAGGGAAAAGGAAATGCACAAATAGCTAAATGGGCATTTGAAATTGAAAAGGGACAAGAAGAGATGAAAACAGTAAAATTAGTTAATACTGCACAAAAAGATACATTAGTAAACGGAAAAATTGCACCTGGGACATCAGGAAGTTTTTCAATAACATTATCTGCAAAGAATTCGGAAGTTGGAGTGAAATATACATTAAGCTTTTTAAATGAAAAAAATAAACCAACTAATATTAAATTTAAATATAATGAAAAAACTTATAATTCTTTGAAGGAAATAGGAGAAATAGTAGGAAATATTAGTCTAGGAACTATAAGAACAGCAGTTATACAAATTCAATGGGAATGGCCATATCAAACAGGAACAACAAAAGATTTAATTGAACAAAATGATATAATAGATACAAAAGAATCAACTTCACTTTCAGAATATACATTTGATATATTAGCAATAGGAACACAAAGCAAATAAAATAGGAGAATTTAAAATAAAAAGGATTTTACTAATATTTTTTATTATTATTTCAGTATGTAAGATTTCTTATGCAAAATATATGACAGTAGAAAAAAGAGAAGCAATGCAAGAAATTGCAAAACCTATTTTAAGTGTAGAAGAAGGTAAAAATGTTGAAATAACAGAGGAAAATAGAATAGTATATTATGAATTTTCAATAAAAAATTTCAAAGAAGAGAGTGTAAGTGATATAAGTTTTTGGTATACAATAGAAATCATTTCCAGTTTAAAAGATATAGAAGTAGAATTATACGAGGATGAAGAAAATGTACAAATAACTGATTTAAAAACAAATCCTATATTCATACAGAATTATGAAAAAGTAGAACAGGATTATAGATTGAAAATAACATATACAGGAGAGAGTAGAGCAACATCTGGAAGGATAAAGATAAAAATAGAAGCAGAACAGGAGAAAAAACAATGCTAAAAAATAAAATTTTAAAGTCGATAATATTTATTTTAATTATTTCGTTAATATTAATTGTAAATACAATTTCAATTTCATATGCCAAATATAAATTTGAATACACAATGAATGCAGTAGAGATAAAAATTCATGTATAAAAAACAAAAAAAGTGTAAAAAATGAGAATGAAAAAATTTACAAAGGAGTGATATGATGGAATCAAGTGATATGAAGAATATGGTTGTTATTAAAAATTTGCCATCAAATATGGTAGAAGAGGCAATAATAATCTTTAAAGAAAACCAAAGAGTTAAAGAGAGAGAACTAATTGAAAGAGGTTGTAACATTAATTCATCAGAAACTCAAACGAAATCCCGAGATTATATATTAAAAGAAGCAGAGATGCTTGTTACAGATTATATCAAAAAGATAGAGAATAATAAAAAACGTCCCAACGCCAATAAAGACATACTATTAAAATATAAGTTATTAAAATTGTACAGTGTCTTATCAAGTGTACTGATAATAGTATGTTTAATAATTAAATTTATATAAAACATAAAACACTTTATATGTGCATAAACATTAGTAATGCAATAAATAAAGTGTTTTTTAATATTGTTCTAATACGTATTTTTGAAATAAGATAGAAAGGAATTTGAATATGGAAAGAATGATGTCAGTAGAAGATAAAATAAGAAGAGCAGAAGAAATATATTATAAAAGAAGAAATAACGAAATATCAGCATATAATTCTACAGAGAATGAAAAAAGTAAAAACAGAAATTTAAAATTAGTAAGAAAATTAGTGAAGCAAATAATAACCTGTTTAATAATATATATGTGTTTTTATGTAATTATAAATAATAATTATGTATTTTCAGAAGATTTCTCAAATAAAATTAAAGAATGCTTACGACAAGAAGTGAATTTTAAAGGAATGTACTTAATAGTAAAACAAAAAGCAGAAGAATTGTATAAACAAATCAACAAAGTTACAGAAAATAGTGACGGAGATATTGGAGGCGCAGAAGAACCAATAAATGAAAATACTAATGCTGACAATTCAAATATGCCGACAGATGGGAATACATCTGATAATGAAAATGAGCCAACAGATGGGAACACAGCAGAGAATGTGAGTGTACCAGAACAAGAAAATTCAGAAAATCAAGAAACAAAAGAAATTTCACAAATGGAGCAAGATGCCAATCATATAAAAGCATCAATAAATTTTATAAAGCCGATTAATGGAAAAATTAGTTCAGGTTTTGGAGCAAGAAATCCAACTACAGCATCTGTTCCAAAAAATCACACCGGAACAGACATAGCAGCAGAAAAAGGAACAAAGATATTATCAGCGACAGAAGGAAAAGTGATACTTGCATCATCAACAGGAGACTATGGAAATCATTTGATAATTCAAACAAATGACATTACTTTAGTATATGCACATTGTAACAAATTATATGTAAAGGAGGGAGAGAATGTAAAGCAAGGACAAGAAATAGCAGAAGTAGGAACAACAGGAAATGCAACTGGTCCACATCTACATTTTGAAATCAGATATCAAAATAGATATGTAGACCCACAACTTATCTTAGAATTATAAAGGTGCACGGAAAAAAAGCGATCTCACGTGTGCAGTTTTGCACGGAAAAAAAGCGATCTCACGTGTGCAAGGAGGAAAGATGAAGCTAAGGATTGATTTGAAAATTATAATTTTTATGATTATATTTGGAATTACTAAACAATTAAGAATATACATAATAGTAATGTTTTTTTGTTTTTTACATGAATTAGGACATATTATAGTCGGAAAAATATTAGGGTTAAAAATAGAAAAAATAGAAATAACGCCATGTGGATTTTCAACAGCATTTTTGGGAACAAAAAAAGTAGATATAATTGTTGCATTAGCAGGGCCAGCTGTAAGCTTTATGTTAGCAATATTGTTTAGATACATAGAATTAGAACCATACATAGGAAGTGAAGAAGCGGTATATTCAAATTTGCTTATACTAATTTTTAATTTACTTCCATTATATCCATTAGATGGAGGAAGAATATTTAAAGGAATGCTAGAGACAAGGTTGAACTGTCAGAAAGTAAATAAAATAATAAGTAAGACATCAGAGAGTGTGTTAATTATATTAACAATAATAAGCAGTATAGCAGTTTACTATTTTAAAAACATAGCAATTTTTCTAATTTGTATATTCTTGTGGGAAATTATAATTAAAAGAAAAAGCAATAAAACTCTTGATATTTTACGGCGAAAATAGTAAAATATAAGTGAAAAATTGTACATAAAAAGAAAGGCAGGAATATCAATGGGAAAACCAACAGTAGCAATTATTGGAAAGCCAAATGTAGGAAAGTCTACATTTTTCAATTATATAGTAGGAAGTAGAATATCAATAGTAGAAGATACACCTGGTGTAACAAGAGATAGAGTATATGCTGAAACAAATTGGAGAGGGAGAGAATTCACTGTAATAGATACAGCAGGAATTGAGCCAGAATCAGAAGACATCATAATATCTCAAATGAGAGAACAAGCAAAAATAGCAATAGAAATAGCAGATGTTATAATATTTTTAACAGATGTAAAACAAGGAGTAACAGCAGCAGACCAAGAAATAGCACTAATGCTAAAAAAATCAAAAAAACCAGTAGTATTAGTATGTAATAAAGCTGATAATATGAGTAGAGACAAAAATGAAATATATGAATTCTATAATCTAGGAATTGGAGAACCATACCCAATTTCAGCAGCTAATGCACTAGGTATTGGTGATGTATTAGATGCAATATTTGAAAAATTGCCAGAAAAAAAAGCTGGAGAAGATGAAGATGATAGAATAAGAGTAGCTGTAATAGGAAAACCAAATGTAGGAAAATCATCATTAATAAATAAAATTCTAGGGCAAAATCGAACAATAGTAAGTTCAATTGCAGGAACAACAAGAGATGCAATTGATACTGAATATCAAAATCAATACGGAAAATATGTATTGATTGATACTGCAGGAATAAGGAGAAAAAGCAAAGTAAAAGAATCAATTGAGAAATTTAGTATTATGAGAACATTACTTGCAATTGAAAGAGCAGATGTATGTTTAATGATGATAGATGCAAATGAAGGGGTAACAGACCAGGATGCTAAAATTGCAGGAGAAGCACATGAAGCAGGAAAAGGAGTAATAATTGTAGTTAATAAATGGGATGAATATGAAAAAGAAACAGGAACATTAGAAAAATACAAAAAAGAAGTGTACAATAAATTATCATATTTATCATATGCACCAATAATCTTCATATCAGCAAAAACAGGGCAAAGAGTGGACAAGTTGTTCACAATGATTAACAATGTAGCTGAACAAAATGCAATGAGAGTTTCAACATCAGTATTAAATCAAGTAATAAATGAAGCGATTGCAGTAGTTCAACCACCATCAGATAAAGGAAAAAGATTAAAAATATTGTATGGAACTCAAGTAAGTACAAAACCACCAACGTTTGTAATATTTGTTAATAATAAAGAATTATTCCATTTTTCATATGAAAGATATTTGGTCAACCAGATAAGAAAAGAGTTCGGATTAGTAGGAACACCAATTAGAATAATTTCAAGAGAAAAATCAGAGTAAATAGGAAGGAGTAAATAAAATGGCAGCATATTTAATAGTAGGGATAGTAGCATATTTAATAGGGAGTGTTAGTTTTTCAGTAATATTTAGCAAAAAAATTGCAGGATTTGATGTAAGAGAAAAAGGAAGTGGAAATGCAGGAGCAACAAATGTTTTAAGATCAGTAGGCAAAAAAGCAGCAATTTGTACTCTTTTATGTGATACATTAAAGGGAGTTGTTGCAATACTTTTTGCAATTTTAGTAGGAGCAATCGCTAAAAATTCGGATAAAGCATTATTAGTGCAAATTGCAGGAATTTTAGTTGTAGTAGGACATACATTTCCAGTATTTTTTGGATTCAAAGGAGGAAAAGGAGTTGCCACTTCATTAGGTGTATTGCTAATGACAAATTGGAAAATTGGATTAATTTGTTTAGTATTTGCACTAATTTTAATGGCATTAACAAAAATAGTATCAATGGGATCTGTTGGTGCAGCAATCTTGTTCCCAGTTTTAGTATTATTTATCCATACAAATTATACAATTTCTGAAGGAAGCAGCTACTTAGTTTACAGTATAATTTTGGCATTGATTGTTGCATTTAATCATAGAAGCAACATAAAGAGAATTTTAAATGGAACAGAGAATAAATTAAGTTTCAAAAAATAAATATTTAGTACGGAGGAAAAAAATGAAAAATATAGCTATTATAGGAAGTGGAAGTTGGGGTGTTGCATTAGCAATTCACCTAGCAAAACTTGGAAACAATATAAAAATATGGTCTTTTTTAGAAGAAGAAAGAGATTTAATAAATAATGAAAAAAAGTGCAAATTCTTACCTAATGTAGTAATACCAGATAGTATAGAATGCACAACATCATTTAAAGAAGCAATAGAAGGTTCTGATTTTATCATACATGTAACACCATCAAAATTTACAAGAAATATTGTGAAACAATATGAACAATATGTAACAAATCAACCAATTGTAATATGTTCAAAAGGATTTGAGAAAGATACGATGCTAACACTAGATGAAGTTATCAAAGAAGAAATACCAAATGCAAAAATTGCAGTATTATCAGGGCCAAGTCATGCAGAAGAGGTATCAATAGCAGTGCCAACCGTTTTAGTTGTAGCATCAGAATATGATTCTGTTTTAAAACTAGTTCAAGATACGTTTATGTCAGATAAAATGAGAATCTATACATCAAGAGATGTAAAAGGTGTAGAATTGGGTGGAGCTTTAAAAAATATCATTGCATTTTGTGCAGGTGTTGCAGCAGGAATTGGTTTAGGAGATAATACATTTGCTGCTTTAATAACAAGGGGACTAGCTGAATTATCAAGATTAGGTGTCGCATTAGGTGGGCAAAAAGAAACTTTATATGGATTAAGTGGTCTTGGCGATTTGATTGTTACATGTTTAAGTGAACATAGTAGAAATAGAAAAGCTGGAAAATTAATAGGGCAAGGAAAGAGTTTGGAAGAAACAAAAAAAGAAGTCGGAATGACAATTGAGAGTATTGATAACATTGAAGTAGCACATGAACTTGGAAAATTGCATAATATAGAAATGCCAATAGTTGAAGCTGTATATGGAATATTATACAAAGGATTAAAACCAGAAGATGCTGTAGATATGTTAATGAACAGATCTAAAAAAAGTGAAGACTAAATATAGCAGAATAAAAACAAATAAATTGTTAAAAATAAAAATAGGAGGAAGAAAAAATGGGATTTTTTGATAATTTAGGAAAAAAAGCAAGTGCTGCATACGATGCAACAGCTGAAAAAACAAGTAAGATTGCAAAAGAAGCAAAACTTAGAATGAAAATAAATGAAGACAAATCTGAAATAAATAATATTTATAAAGAAATAGGTAAAAAAGTTTATGAAAAACATGTTAGAGAAGAAAACATCGATATAAAAGCAGAACTTGAAGAAGAATGTACAAAACTAGACGTTTTATCAGCTGAAATTGAAACATGCTTAAAGTCTATATTAGAACTAAAAGAGAAAAAACAATGCGAACAATGTCATACTGAAATTGATTTAGATGCTACATTTTGTCCAAAATGTGGTGCAAAACAGCCAGAGATGGAAGTAAAAGAAGTTGAAATTGTTGATGGAGATGCAAAATCAGACGAGGACTCAAATAATGTGGAAAATCCAAAACAAGAAGAACAAGAAAATAATGTAAAAGATGATACTTCAGCAGAAAACACGGTTGAGAAAGTTACAGAAGTTATGTCTGTTGAAACTCAAGAAAATGCAAAAGAATCAGAAAATCAGGAGCAATAAAAATGAAATTAGTCATACAAAGAGTAAAAAATGCGAGTGTAGAAGTAGACAAAAAGATTGTTGGAAAAATCGAAAAAGGTTTTCTAGTGTTAATAGGAATAAAAGTTGGAGATACAAAGGAACAAGCTGATTATCTAGTAAGAAAACTTTGTAATTTAAGAGTTTTTGCAGATGAAAATGATAAAATGAATTTATCATTAAAAGATGTAGCTGGTCAACTATTGATAGTATCACAATTTACATTATATGGTGATTGTAGTGATGGAAATAGACCAAGTTTTATCGAAGCCGCCAGACCAGATGAAGCAATTCCATTGTATGAATATTTTTGCAATGAATGTGCACAAAAAGGTCTTGATGTACAGAAAGGAATTTTTGGAGCAGATATGAAAGTCCAATTATTAAATGACGGACCAGTAACAATAATAATAGAGCGATAGTAATTTGAATCGCTCTTTTTTTTTTTGCACCAATTATCTCGCTTTTTTTTCGTGCAATTTTGCACCGATCACACCTGAGATCGCTTTTTTTTCGTGCATTGCACACCTGAGATCGCTTTTTTTTCGTGCAATTTTGCACCGATTATTTCGCTTTTTTTCCGTGTTTTTCGTGCAATTGTAAGTCATGTCGAAAACTTTTAAGAATTCGACAAAAGTTCTTATTTTTTAATCTTGGAAAATAATGGAAATAAGTATATAATTAAGACTATAAAAAATGGAAAGGAGAAGAGATGAAAAGTATATATGAAAAAGAAAACAAAAGATTAACTTTTGAAATACATGAAGAAATAGACGAATATGTAGTTCAAAATATGAGAAGGAGGATAGATAATGAAATTGAGAGATACATGCCTAAAGAAGTTATATTTGATTTTAATAAAGTTTCTTTTATGGATAGTGCAGGAATAGGGCTAATAATTGGAAGGTATAAATTAGCGAGTATGCTAGGAGGAAAGGTTGAGGTTACAAACTTGACTGTTCAAGTAAGAAAAATATTTGAAATGAGTGGCATATTAAAGATAATTCCTGAGGTAAAATGCACGGAAAAAAAGCGATCTCAGGTGTGCAATGCACGGAAAAAAAGCGATCTCAGGTGTGCAGGAGGTAAAATATGAATAATATATATGACAATGAAATGAAGATAGAATTTTTAAGCAAGTCAAGTAATGAAGCATTTGCGAGAATTGCAGTGGCAGCATTTGTTGCTCAGTTAGACCCGACACTTGAAGAAATTGCAGATATAAAAACAGCAGTTTCAGAAGCTGTTACAAATTCAATAATTCATGGATATGAAGACCATACAGGAATTGTAAAACTCGCGTGCAAAATTATAGAAAATGAAATTTTTTTAGAAATTTCAGACTCGGGAAAAGGAATTGAGAATGTTGAAATTGCAAAACAGCCATTATATACAACAAAGTCAAATTTAGAAAGGTCAGGAATGGGATTTACCATAATGGAAAGCTTTATGGATGATGTTGAGGTTGAATCCATGTTAGGGGTTGGGACAAAGGTAAAAATGAAAAAAAGAATAAAGAGCCGTGAAAATCTAGTAGAGGCAATTGCTTCGATAAGGGGAGATGAATAGTGTATGAACAGGATATGAAAATCATCGAAAGTGCTCAAAATGGAAATAAAGAAGATATGACAAAATTAATCGAGGATAATAACAGACTGATATGGAGCATTGTTAGAAGATTTAATGGAAGAGGATATGATACAGAGGATTTATATCAGATTGGTAGTATAGGATTTATAAAAGCTATACAAAGATTTGACACAAGTTTTGAAGTTCGACTTTCAACATATGCAGTACCATACATTTTAGGAGAAATAAAAAGATACATAAGAGATGATGGACCAATAAAGGTCAGTAGAAGTATAAAAGAACTAAATATTAAAATTAAAGAATTGCAAAAAGAATATATTAGTAAATATGGAAGAGATATAAAATTAGAAGAAATATCGAAGGAATTAAGAATTTCAAAAGAAGAAATAGCAATGGTTATGGATTCTACAAGGCCAGTAGATTCAATAGAAGATGCTAAATATAAAGATAATAAAACAGACAAAACAATAAGTATTTTGGAACAAATATCAACAGGAAAAGATGAGCAAAGTGAAATCGTAAATAAAATAGCAATTAAAAATTTGATTGGAGAATTAGAAGATAATGAAAAAGAAATAATATTGCTAAGATATTATAAACAAAAAACACAAATGCAAGTTTCGAAAATACTAGGAATTACTCAAGTTCAAGTTTCAAGGATTGAAAGAAAAGTATTAGAAAAGATGAAAAGAAAGTTAATTAGTTAAAAAGGAGAGGCAATGAAAAAATTTTTGTTATATTTTGTGGGTTTTGTAATAATATTTTTTATAGCTCCAGCGATTTGCACAGCTACACCTAAAAATGCACAGAAAGAGGCGATTGCAGAGATAGAAACAGAAAGTGAAACAAAGCAAACAGAAGAAAAGCCCGAAGAAAAAAATGATTCAATCAAAATCAAACTGATACATAGTGATTCTGGAACTGTTGAAGAATTGAGCTTGGACGAATACTTGTATGGTGTGGTATCAGCTGAAATGCCTGCTAGCTATGAAACAGAAGCATTGAAAGCTCAGGCAATAGTTGCAAGAACATATACAATTTATCAAATAAAACACAATTCACAAAAGCATGAAAATGCAGATATATGCGACAATTACGCATGTTGTCAGGCATGGATAAGCAAAGAAGAGAGATTTACAAAGTGGAAACAGGAAGAGGCAGAACAAAATTGGAATAAAATTGTAGATTGTGTAAATTCAACAACAAATAAAATTGTTACATACAATGGAGAACCTATAAATGCATTTTTCCATTCAAATAGTGGTGGGATAACTGAAAGTTCTGTAAATGTTTGGGGAGGCATAGATTATCCGTATTTAAAAGCTGTTGAAACTGCAGGAGAAGACGGATATACACAATTTGCATCACAAGTTCAATTAAAAAAAGATGAATTATTAAAAAAACTAAAAGAAACCTATTCTGATTGTGAAATCGATTTTTCAAAAGAAGACTGTGTAAAAATCATTGATTATACGACAAGTGGAAGAGTCAAAACAATCAAATTTGGAAATAAAGAGATTGCAGGAACTGAGGCGCGAAAAATACTAGGGCTAAAATCAACTAATTTCATTGTAGAAATTGGAGAAAACGAAATCACATTTTCAGTAAAAGGAAATGGACATGGAGTTGGAATGAGTCAGACTGGTGCTGACAGCATGGCAAAATCTGGTGCAAACTATGAAGAAATAATTAAACATTTTTACACAAATGTAGAAATTACTGAACTAAAATCTCTTTAAATGAATAATCTTTGAAAAAATGCAAATACTGGTATTAATAATTTTTATCAAGGAGGTTTCTATGAGAAGAGGAAAAAGATTTTTAAATAATGATAATTTACTTATATATGTAGGTTCAGCAATATTTTTTATATTTGTTATAGCTTTAGGAATCATAATGTTTATGCTTAATAAAACTGCTGCTAAGCTTGAAAACAATACAGGAGAGGTTGCACAAAAACAACAAACATCGCAAGATACTGAAAGTGTAAGTACTGAAATTGGAAAAAGTGTAGAAGAACAAGAAAATGCAAGCATAGTAGATACATCAACAAATACAACTAATTCGAACTTTACAAATAAAGAAAGTAAAGCAAATGAAGGAAAAACAGATAATGAAGCTACAAAACCTACCAATATAATGAATTCTACAGAAGTAGATGAGCCAGACACTAAAATAAAAGAGTCAGAAAAAAGTAATACAGAAGTCAAAAAAGAAGTAAGTTTTGCCAAACCAACAGAAGGGGAAATAATATGTGAATTTGCGAAAGATAATTTAATTTATTCAGAGACATTGAAAGAGTGGATAACACATACTGCTGTTGATATAAAAGCAGATAAGACAAGTGTCATAAAATCAGCAGCAGACGGAATTGTAAGGTCAATAGTAAATGACCCAAGATATGGACTTACCGTAGTAATTGAACATGATGATGGGTATGAGACTGTATATTCAAATCTATTAACAGCAGAATTTGTAGTAGAAGGAGAAGAAGTAAAGCAAGGACAGACTATCGGAACAGCAGGAAATACAGCTTCATTTGAAAGTAGTATGGAATGCCACTTACATTTTGAAATATTAAAAGATGGAGAATATTTAGATCCATCAATATATATTTAGCACATTTCAGAACGCTTTTTTTCGGTGCAATTTTGCACGGAAAAAAAGCGTTTTCAAGTGTGCAATTTTGCACGGAAAAAAAGCGATCTCAAGTGTGCAATTTTGCACGGAAAAAAAGCGATCTCAGGTGTGCAACTTGAAAAAGAAAAAAGATTATGATAGAATAAGCATGTTAATAAATAAACTTGCAAGTAGCAAGAAAACAAAATATTTTTTTCAATTGAAAGGAGTATAAGTAATGGAAAGTTTGAGGGAGCGGAGAAACAGAAAATTCTTACAAAAAAGGTTAATCAAAAACGTAATATGTCTGAATGTATGCATAGCAATGATGATTGCCTATTTGCCAATAGCAATCAGTTTTATGAACAATATTGTATTCAAAATTATAACAGTATTGTTGGTAATCATCTTGGCAAACTTTTATGTGATATCATACACAATAAGAGAATCAGAAAGAATAATAGAGGCAGAATCAAGCAAAAAATTTGTAAAGTTTTTTCTGTCAAATGAAAAATGGAAAGAAGTAGAAGTAAAGAATGCAAAGGAATATGAAGAGTTTCTTAATCAATTAAAAAAAATCACAAAATTTTATGCAATTATTGATGAATCAAAGAATAGTATAATTGTAAATGTAGTTTTTGATAACAAAGATATAGATCCTAAAAAATTATATTTTGAAGCAATTTCTAAAGAGGACTTCGAAAAATTCTATAAAATTAAAAAGTGAACTTAAACTGCCCGTGCCCGTTTATATGCAATGCATATAATAAACACGGGTTATATGTTATGAAAAGAAACGCAAGGAAAGAGGAAAAAATGTTAGAAGAAATAAATTCACCACAAGATTTAAAAAAGTTAACACTTCAACAAAAGAAAAAATTAGCAGAAGAAATTAGAAATTATATAATAGAAATCGTTTCAAAAAATGGAGGACATTTGGCTTCAAACCTTGGAGTTGTTGAGCTAACTATTGCATTACATACTGTATTCAATGTGCCGGAAGATAAAATAATTTGGGATGTTGGACATCAATGTTATGTGCATAAAATTCTTACAGGAAGAAGAGAAGAATTTAAAAATTTAAGAAAACCAAATGGGCTTGCAGGTTTTCCAAAAAGCAATGAAAGTCCAGCAGATAGCTTTAACACAGGGCACAGTAGCACTTCAATTTCAGCAGCACTTGGAATGGCGAGGGCAAGAGACTTACAGGGAAAAAATAATGCTGTTATCGCGGTGATTGGAGATGGAGCATTAACAGGAGGAATGGCACTAGAAGCGCTCAATGATGCAGGTTATAGCAAATGCAAAATGACAGTTATTTTAAATGATAATGAAATGAGCATATCGCCCAATGTAGGGGGATTAAATAAATTTTTGGGAAAATTAAGAACAAAAAAATTATACACAACAACAAATAATTTGTTAAAAAAGCAAATCAGCTCAGTTCCAGTCATAGGCAAACCAATGGTAGTAGGAATTCAAAGAATAAAAAGAGCCATAAAACAATTAGTAATACATAAAATGTTTTTTGAAGACATTGGGTTTACATATCTTGGTCCTGTTGATGGACACAATATTGAAAAATTAGAAAGCATACTAAAAACCAGTAAACAAGTAAACGGTCCGGTTTTAATTCATGTTTTAACCAAAAAAGGAAAGGGATATAAATTTGCGGAAAAAAACCCGGACAAGTTTCATGCCATTTCACCATTTAATATAGAAAATGGCGAATTGAAAACTCCAAAAGAAAAAGACTATTCTAAGGTTTTTGGAGAAAAAATAGTAGAATTGGCAAAAGAAAATAGCAAAATTGTTGCTGTAACAGCATCAATGAAAAATGGGACAGGTCTAGCAGATTTTGCACAAGAGTTTCCATATAGATTTTTTGATGTAGGAATTGCTGAGCAGCATGCAGTTACAATGGCCGTAGGAATGGCAAAAGAGGGAATGATACCATTTGTACCAATATATTCATCATTTTACCAAAGAGCATATGACCAAGTAATACATGATGTTGCAATGCAGAATTTACCGGTAATCATGTGTGTAGACAGAGCTGGAATAGTTGGGGCAGATGGAGAAACCCATCAAGGAACCCTAGACATGGCATTTTTTAGACTTGTTCCCAATTTAACGATTATGGCACCAAAAGACTTTAAGGAATTTGAAGATATGCTAGAATTTGCAGTAGGTCTAAACAAGCCAGTAGTTATAAGATATCCACGAGGTGGAGAAGATGCAGAAGTCAAGTTTAAAAGTCATGCCAAGATAGAATTAGGAAAAGCTGAAGTATTGCATGAAGTTAAGAATTTAGAAAATCCAACTAAAGAAGTTACAATAATAGCAATTGGGAAAACGGTTTCAGAAGCAGTAAAACTGGCTGATAGAATGCAAAAAGAAGAAGGGATAACCCCAGAAATAATAAATGCAAGATTTCTTAAGCCATTTGACTCTGAAAAAATGATTCAAAGCATTCAGAGAACCAAAAATGTAATTACCATAGAAGATGGTACTGTAATAAATGGCCTTGCTACAACCGTAAAAGAATTGATAGTTGATAACAATATTCAGAATGTGAAGTTTAAAAGTTATGCATATCCAGATAAATTTATTATGTACACGTGAGATCGCTTTTTTTTCGTGCAAATTGCACACTTTAAAACGCTTTTTTTCCGTGCAATCTTGCACCAAAAAAAAGCGTTTTAAAGTGTGCTAAATTTCTTTATTTAAATTACCATTAGTGTAATCAGGTCCTTCTAATTTTTTACCAGTTTTTGCTATACTGATAATAGAATTTAGTTGTTCAATAGATTCATCCAAAGCGTCAATTCTAATAGAGTTTGAACATATATTTTTGTGTTCAATGGATGTAATTTTACTATTATAAATTGTTGTTACAGTGTCGATATTATCAGGCATTATTCTAAATAAAAAGCCAAGTCTGTCTTTTAAATAGAATTTTTCAGAACTGTTACATAAATGTTTGCAAGAAGCATAGCATTTATTTGATTTTCCAAGCAAACAATAATTAGAATTCATTAGTGGTGTTCTGCCATATACAATTAATTCTGTTGGAATATTTGAATTTGTAGCAAGTTGTTGCAAATCTGAGGAATTTAACTCAGGTGATAATGTAACTTTGTTACAATTCAATTGATCAATTGTAAATCTATTAAAAACATTAAAAGTATAATTGCAAATAAATTCATATTTTTTATAATTTTTCAAAAGTTCAAAATTTCCAATATTAGAAACTACAAAGCCTTTGATATTGTAAGAATTCAGGATGTCAGGCAAGTTTTTACTAATCAATCTATTGTAATTGTTTCTAATAATTGTAGGAAAATAAATATATGTATTAAACTTGTTAGTAAAATACTGCAAAATAGAGGTGTATCCAGTCAATATAAAATATTTAAATGGAATATATATATTATCAACATTCTTAAGCTCAGTATATTCGCAATTTTTATTAAGAAGATTAAGCAAAAGGCTGACTTTTTTATATGATTCTATGGGTTCATTATTAATATTTGATGAAATAGGTAAGTTAAAATGTGAAGCTGAATCTCGCCTGAAAGAGGCAATAAGAAGTTCTTCATATTTTGATAGTGCAGTTCTTCTAAGCTCATTAATACAACTGATTCCTTTTATAAAAAGTCCGTCTTCCAAATCAATTTCAATATTTGAAAAATGATATGGAGTATTATTGGTCTTAGAAAGCTGAGAGATTAAGCGCTCTTGGGTAATTGGTAAATTAGTAGCAATTTCTGGAATTACATCAGAATGTATACTAACTTCAATTCCGTTTTCATCAAAAACAGTTAATTCTATTGGTAAATCTTTATGAACAATCAACTTGCAATTCAAATTTCGTTTTATATTTTCTTTATTAATAGTTTCAAGTGCAGAAAAAGTTAAAGCCTTATCAGAAATTTTGAAAATTTTATTTCCAACAAATATGTTGCCCTTCATTCTACCAATTTTTATAATATCACCAGGGTTGGCTTGGCGAATATTTTTGTCTTTAATCATCAATTCAGAAACGGTATATAAAGATGTTTCATGCTTTTTATTTTCAATTGAAATCTTATCTCCAACATTTAAAACCCCACTAGTTGTAAAGGTTATATGGCCTTTATTATTGTTAAACTTTGAAATATTGCCAAGAAAAACCCCCATATTGTTTGACTTTTCAGAGTAAACCAAGTTTTTGTTTGGAGAACCTGAAAGATGTCCATCAGAAAAGCCACCTCGGTTGAAAACCTGAAGTAAATCTTGTTTGTCTTGAACATCAATTTTGTAGAGCTTATTTGACTCAGCGGATTTTGCCAAATCCAAATATTTGCGATAAATTCTTGTAACAGTTGCAACATACTCAGGCGTTTTCATACGTCCCTCAATTTTCAAACAAGAAACACCAGCTTTTATAAGTTGAGGCAAATAATCTAAACCGCACAAATCTCTTGGACTCATTAAATAGCCTTTATCCAAAGTTTCTGATTGGTTAGTCAATTCATAAGGGAGTCTGCAAGGTTGGGCACACTTGCCACGATTACCAGAGCGACCGCCAACCATACTTGAAAATAAGCATTGACCTGAGTATGAAATACATAAAGCACCATGTACAAAAACTTCAATTTCTACATTTGAATTTTTGCAAATATGTTCTATTTCTGGTAAAGAAAGCTCACGTGAAAGAACAACTCGTGAAAAGCCTAATTCTTGAAGCTTTAAAACACCTTCTAGATTATGAACCGAAAGTTGTGTACTTGCATGAACTGCTAATCCAGGAAAATTTTCAATTAAATATTTTGCAAAGCCTAAATCTTGAACGATAATTGCATCAATTCCATAGATATAAGCTTTTTCAGCTAATTTAATAGCATCATTAAATTCATTATCTTTAAGTAAAGTATTAAGAGTCAAATTAGTTTTTATACCACGAATTTTTGCGTAGGTAATAGCCTTTTTTAAATCATCATCATTAAAATTAGAAGCAAAAGCTCTTGCACTAAAAGAACTTGCTCCAAAGTAAACTGTATCTGCTCCGTTTTGAACAGCAGCTTTTAAACATTCAAAATCACCAACAGGTGAAAGTAATTCTACCATAATTATCTCCTTTTGCACATTTGAGATCGCTTTTTTTCCGTGCATTGCACCAAAAAAAAGCGGAATAATCCGTGCAAAATTGCACCAAAAAAAAGCGATCTCACGTGTGATCTCACGTGTGCTATTTTATTATACCATAAAGAGACATGTAATACAAATGTAATATAAAAATTGATGTCAAATATTGACTAAAAAGAGGTGTAATGATATACTAATGGCGAAGTACTATAAGAGAAAATGCAAAGTAATAATAAACCAAAGAGAGGGAGAAAATGAACAAAAGTATAGAGAAAATATTTATAATTTTAATATTAGTAATAACATGTATGGTCATGAATCCAATTTGTGTAAACAAGGTATTTGCAATTAACCAAACAGAGACTAATGACATTAATTCAATTGATTCAAATCAATATCCTCAAATAAAAGAAATGTTACAAAAAATAAAAAATGAACATCCAAATTGGAACTTTAAAATTTTATATACAGACATAGATTGGTCAGAAGCTATTGCGAATGAGTATGTTGGACATGGAAGTTCACCAAGAAATCTAGTACCTGCAAATAATAGTAGATATGATGACGCATGGAAATGCAAAGTATGTGGAGATAAGGCATATGATAATGGAAATTCAAATTGTGCATCAGAAGCAGCAATAAAATATATGATGGACCCAAGAAATTCTGTAAATTCTTCTGATATATTTCAATTTATGCAATTATCATACAAAGATTGCAATATTCAGATTATTAGAAATATGGTTGCAGGAACATTTTTAGACAACGAGTCTTACATAAATACAATAGTAGATTCAGCAAAAAAATACAATGTCAATCCATATTATGTAGTTGCAAGAATAATACAAGAACAAGGTAAATCAGGTTCAGTATTAGTATCTGGAAATGGATATAACGGAGAATACACTGGTGTTTATAATGTTTTTAACATTGGTGCTAGTGGAAATGGAAAAGAAAATGTTATTTTAAATGGGCTAAAAAAAGCAGAATCATATGGATGGACATCAATGGAAAAATCAATCACAGGTGGAGTCAAAATATTAGCTAAAAATTATATTGCAAAAGGCCAAAATACATTATATTTTCAAAAATTTGATGTAGAAAATTCAGATGGAAACTTATATTGGCACCAATATATGCAAAATATATTAGCTGCTCAAAATGAAGGTTCAACATTAAGAAAGACATTTGAAAATGTTGGGGCAATTGATGCAGATTATACATTTATAATACCTTTGTATAAAAATATGCCAAGTAGTGCAGCTGTAAGGCCTTCAGTGAACAATCAAGAAACAAGTACAGACTTGGTAAAAGTAAATGTTACAAATACTTTGATGTTGAGAAGTAGTGCAAGCAAGAGTGCAAAAAAGGTCGGAACACTATATAGAGATGAAGTTGTAACAAGACTTAATAAAGCAACACAAAAAGTTGATGGAACTTATTGGGATTATGTTATGAAAGCTGACGGAACAAAAGGCTATGCAGCAAGGGAAACATACGAATCAGAATCTACATATAAATTATATTTAGTTCCTGTTGAACAAGATAATGGCGGAAATAAGCCAGATGATTCACAAGAGATAGTTCAAAACGATAAAGTTAAAGTTGACAAAAGTTCTAAAAAAGTAACAACAGTACCTAATGCCACAGGAAATGATTTGGATAATTTAATTGGAGGGAATGTCACAGTAAAAAACTCAAATGGGCAAGTTATCAATTTAGCTGATAAGTTGGCAACTGGATATACAATAAATGATACTTATACTGTTGCTGTTCTTGGAGACGTAAATGGAGATGGAGAATCAGATGCAATAGACTTGTTATTAATAAAAAGAAGGTTGTTAGGAACACAAGAATTTAATGAATTAAAAGGAAATGCGGCCGATTTGAATAAAGACGGAGTAGTAGATGCAATAGATTTATTATTGCAAAAAAGATATTTACTAGGAACACAAAATATTAATATATAAAAAGGAATGGAAAAAATGAAAAAAAAATTTTATAGTGTAGTTATAATTATTTTTAGTTTAATTATATTATGGTGCTCATCGCAAAAAGTATTTGCAATTAATGCTTCAATAAGTGCATCAACAAAAAAAATTGAAAAGGGAAAGAGTGTAACCTTAACTGCAAATGTAAGTAGTGCATCTTCTTGGGATTTTGATATTTCAGCATCTGGCGGAACATTAAAAAAGAGTAATGATAGAGTTGGAAGCACAGATAGTGGAAATAATGAAAATAAAACAGTAAATTTAGGAACATTTGTATCAGACCAAGAAGGAACATATACAATTAAGTTAAGTGGATATGTTGTTGATGGAGATACACTTTCTAAGAAAAATATAAGTGACGAGGTTTCTATAACAGTAAGTGCAAATACTAATAGTTCTGATAATCAAGGAAATACAGGAAACACAGATACAACTCCTGCTGCCAAGTCAAAAGAAGCTAGATTAAAAACTTTCGGAATAACACCAAACGATTTTAAAGGATTTAAAAAAGATAAAACAGAATATAGTACAGAAGTGCCAAATGATGTATCAGAAGTTTCAGTATATGCAACAGCTGTTGATTCAAAAGCCAAAGTAACAGGCACAGGAAAAGTAAAATTAAAAGAAGGAAGTAATACTGTAAAGGTAACAGTAACAGCAGAAGCTGGAAATACGAAAGTATATACATTAACTATCAAAAGAAAAGCTGCTGAAGCAAACAATTCAACAACAAATGATGGTTCAACAAATACAGATAATACTGCCAGCACGAATAATACAAATACAACATCAGCTAGTACAAGTTCAAAAGTTGGATTAGAAAGTTTGGAAATAAAAGATGTAGAATTAATACCTAGTTTTAAAACAGAAGTATATAATTATCAAGTAGAATTAGACAAAGACGTAGATTCATTAGACATATCAGCAATACCAATAGAAGATGATACATCAGTTGAAATTGCTGGAAACCAAGACTTTAAAGAAGGAGAAAATGTAGTTACAATTTTAGTTAAAAACGAAAAAACAGAAAAAACAATAACATATCAAATAACAGTAAATAAAAATGTAACATCAGAAGACCAGGGAACAGTAGAAGAATTTAGCTGGTTTAAACCATCAACTTGGGGAAGAGAAATAATAATAAAAGCTGTAATTGCTGTGGTTTTAGTAATATTAATAATAATTGCTGTAATTTTAAAAATAAAACTTTCAAGAGAAAAGAAAGGTAAAAATAAAATTGATTTACCAGGTGCAGATGAATTAGATAAAGCACTTGCAGAACACCAAGAATTAACAGAACTAGAAAATACGGAAGATGACAATTATTATACGGTAAATAATGAAAACCAAGAACAAGATCAAATTCAAGAGCAGACAATACATCAATATGATAGTGAATCATCACAAGAATCAAATGCATATAAATTTAAGAATGATTATGATGGAAACTATATAGAAGACATTGCAAAAAGTAAAAATTATGATATTGATGATAACGATAATAACGATTATAGTTATGATTATCAAGATGACAACAGTAGACGAACAAAAAGAAAAGGAAGAGGAAAACATTTTTAGAACCAATTAAACCGCTTATTTTCCGTGCAAAACTGCACGGAAAATAAGCGGTTTAAAATGTGCATTGCACGGAAAAAAAGCGATCTCACGTGTGTCACGTGTGCAAAAAGAAAAGCCCTCACTTTTCAGTGAGAGCCTCCCTTTTATGAGATTAGTGAAAACAGCCTGCCTAGATTCGCTTTGATGCAAAATCGAATCCATTTTCGAATTCGACTACAGGAGCATGTTCTGTTTCTGGAACAAGACTTACATTGATACTGCCATCAAACTGCTGAGGCTTAACAATAAAGGTTCTTTCTGTCTCACAGTTGCATCTGATTCCTTTTGAATCAATGCATGCAACAACACCACTGTCAGTGATGTTTCGATTTTTGGAATCGTTCCAAGAAAAACGAACAACATCCCCAATTTTAAGTTTCTGCGCAATTTCGTGTGTCAATCTCATAGTTTTTTCCTCCGTATAAGTGACTTCTGGAGGATTACACAGCTCCCCCAGAAAAATTTAGTGAAATTTCCTGATACTTGCTGTGTAAGTATTCATGATAAAAGTATTATAACATGTTAACATAAGAATGTCAAGCAAAAATGTAAAATTTTTCCTGATATATATACACATTATTATCTTTCATAATAGTAGCAATACCATTGTAGAATTACCTTGCTTACATAATTCAAATATTTCTTTTACAACTTTTGCTTCAATAGGTTCTACTTCTAAATGACCAGTATTTAAGCATGAAAAAGGTCTTCCTTTCTGTGATAAGAGAACTTTTAAAGTTTTATATAAAATAAAAACTCACGAACTTTTAAGTTCGTAAGTTGATTTCAAATGGAGCCACTAAGCAGAATCGAACTGCTGGCCTACGGGTTACGAATCCGTCGCTCTACCAACTGAGCTATAGTGGCAAATCAAATATAATATAATATAACATATAATAAAAAAAAAAACAATACAAAAAAGAGACTCTTTCAAAAAAGTCTCTTTAAAATTATTCCACTATCATTGGACCAATATTAGTAACAGTGCCAGCGCCGAGAGTTAGAACAATATCATCAGCCTTTACATTATCTTTCAAGTAAGAAGCGCAAGCTTCAAGAGAAGGAATATATTTTGCATCTTTACCTTGTTTAATTATAGCATTAACTAAATCTTCAGAAGAAATATTATAAGTATTAGTTTCACGAGCCGCATAAATATCAGTAACAATAATATTATCAAAAGAAAGTAAGGCTTGAGCAAAATCATCTAAAAGGTTGAAAGTCCTGCTATATGTATGAGGTTGAAAAACAACCCAAGATTGGTTATATTTCTTATTCTTTAATGCTTTTGCGGTAGCAGCAACTTCAGTAGGATGGTGACCATAATCATCATAAACCTTGGCACCATTAACAGTCCCTTTGAATTCGAAACGTCTGTCAGCACCAGTGAATTTTTTTAATGCAGTTTGCATATAGCTTACTTCAATACCATAAGCATCACATAATGTGATACAAGCCAACGCATTTAAGACATTGTGTTTACCAGGAATTGAAAGTTCAAAACGACCAAAGAATTCACCAAATTTATAAACATCAAATTCAGGAAAACCATCCTCATTAAAAATAATATTTTGTGCAGAAAAATCAACGTCTTCATTTTCAATACCATATTTAATAGCAGGAGCTTTAGAGTAAACAGGTAAATCTAAGCAATTAGGATCATCTGCATTTATAATTAAATGACCATCTTCTGGCAATAATTTAACATATTTAATAAAAGCTTTTTTTACATTTTCAAGATTTTTATAATAATCCAAGTGGTCATTATCAATATTTAAAATGATTTCAGATTTTGGACTGAATTTTAAAAAGCTTTCAACATATTCACAAGCTTCAATTATAAAGTTTTCGCTATTTCCAACCCTATAATTCCCATTAAGTTCTTTTAGCATGGCACCAACTTGGATACTTGGATCTTTTTGAGCTTCAATGAAACATAAAGAAACAAGTGAAGTTGTAGTTGTTTTTCCATGAGTTCCAGAAACGGCTATTGTATTTTTATAGCATCTTGTAAGCTCTCCAAGAAAAGTAGACCTTTCTATAAGAGGAATACCAAGCTCTTTTGCATGAACAAATTCTGGATTATCAGGATGAATTGCAGCGGTATAAACCACACAATCAGCACCTTCGATATTTTTTGCATTATGACCTACATAGATTTTAATTCCTGCATTTCTTAAAACATGCAAGGTTTCAGAATCTGAACGGTCACTTCCAGAAACTGAAAAACCCCAGTTAACAAGAATTTCAGCGATACCGCTCATGCTAACACCGCCGATTCCTATCATATGTACATTTTTATATTTTTTTATATTATCAATATTTGGCATTATAAACACTCCCTATGAAATTTCAAATTTGCTTTTCTATTATATACTTATATAATGTAAATTTCAAGATTTTTGTTACAAAATATTATTTTAAAATTTCAAAAAATAAAAAAATAAAAAAATTGTAAAAAAAAGAGGGAAAAAAAAATGCAGTGCCGAATAATATACTAGTACATAAGATACGATACAATATATGTACAAATATTAAAAACAGTGGAGGTGCACACAATGCAAATAACAGACGTACGTTTAAGAAAAGTAAATTCAGAGAACAGAATGAAAGCTGTTGCTTCTGTAACATTCGATAATGAATTTGTTATCCATGATATCAAAGTTATCGAAAGTCAAAATGGATTATTCATAGCTATGCCAAGCAGAAAAACTCCAAACGGAGAATTCAAAGATATAGCTCATCCAATCAATGCTGAAACAAGAGAGAAGATTCAAAAAGCTATCTTAGAAGCTTATGACGCTCCTGAAACAGAAGAATCAGCAGAATAATAAATTTACAAAAGTTCCTTCTAGAGAATAGAGGGAACTTTTTTTTGCGCCATTTTGCACCGATTATTCCGCTTTTTTTCTGTGCAGTTTTGCACGGAAAAAAAGCGATCTCACGTGTGCACTTGCACCGAAAAAAAGCGATCTCAGGTGTGCACTTGCACTATATATAAAATTATAATATAATAAGTGCAATAAAAGGGAGGTGTCATAATGGGATTAAAAATTGAAAAAGTAAGTAAATATTATGGCGAAAAACTAGCAGTAGATAACATCAGTTTTGAGATGAACGAGCCAGGGGTATTTGGACTATTAGGGACAAATGGAGCTGGAAAAACCACGACAATAAGAATGATTCTAGGAATAATAAAAAAGGATGCAGGCGAAATAACCTGGAATGGGCAGAAAGTAGAAAGAAAAAACGTGAACTTTGGATATTTACCAGAAGAAAGAGGAATATATCCAAAAACAAAAATAATTGAGCAACTAATGTATTTTGCTGAATTGAAAGGGATGAAGAAGCAAGAAGCTGCAAAAGAAATTGATTATTGGTTAAAAAGACTGAAAGTTGAAGAATACAAAGAATTACAGGCAGAAAAATTATCAAAAGGGAATCAACAAAAAATTCAGTTTATAACAGCAATTTTAAATAATCCAGAATTAATTGTATTAGATGAACCATTTAGCGGACTTGATCCAATAAATACAGAATTATTGAAAGAAGTAATTATAGAATTAGTTCAAAAAGGAAAATACATAATAATGTCAAGTCATCAGATGTCATCAATTGAGGAATTTTGTAAAGATGTAGTGATAATAAATAAAGGAAAAACGGTATTAAAGGGAAATTTGAAAAAAATCAAAGATGAGTATCCATCAAAAAGGCTAGAAATAAATGTAGATAGTGACATTTCAAAATACATAAATGAAAGTGGAATGAAAATTGAAAAAAATCTTGACAATAATTATGAAATATTAATGGATAAAGAAGAGCAAGCTCAGTTACTAATGAAAACGTTGGTGCTTCAAGGCATAAATATAAAAAAATTCGAACTTAAAAAACCAAGTCTAAATGAAATTTTTATAGAGAAAGTAGGTGAGTAAAATGCAAGGTTTAATAACTGTAATAAAATTCACAATTAAAGATATGGCGCAACGAAAATCTTTTATTATCTCGAATATAATAATATTGGGACTAATAATTTTGATGTTTAACATACCTAACATACTGAAAAAAGTCATGGGAGATTCAGAAAATTCAAAACAGATTATACAGATAATTGATGTTGATAATGTATTTGAGGGAACATTAGAGAATCTAAAAAATATGAATTTGAGCTATGATATCAAAATTTCTAGCAAAAATTTAGAATTTGACAAAATAAAGGAAGAGATTCAAAATGGCGAAATAGATAATGCAATAATTATAGAAAAGAAGGATGAAAAAATCAATATTCAATACATAGTAAAAAATTTAGCAATGAATTCTGAAATGCCACAAGACTTAGAAAATGCAATAAGTTCGCTATATAGTGGCTTGCAAATTTCAAAGTTAGGGCTAACACAGGAACAATTGCGAAGTATACAACCAGATTTTAATTTTGAAGTCAAACAAGCTGAGACTCAAGAAGTAAAAGGAAATATATACACAATGATGTTATTATCAATTGTACTATTTTACGCAATATATTTTTGTGCATATCAAGTATCAAGTTCAATAACGACTGAAAAAACTTCAAAAATAATTGAAACACTAGTAACATCAACAGAGCCAAAAACAATAGTTTTAGGAAAAACAATCGGAATAGGAATTGTTGGAGTATTACAAATAATTGCGATTGCGTTAACTGCAATAGTTTCAAAAACATTATTTTTAGAAGAAGGAGCATTAGATGGAATAGTTGATTTTTCAACAATCACACCATTTTTAGGATGCATAACGATTATTTACTTCATATTAGGATATGCATTTTTTGCAATGTTGTATGCATTAACTGGCTCAACTGTAAGCAAGCCAGAAGATGTGCAATCAGCTAATACACCAGTAGCTTTAATATCAGTAATAGGATTCTATTTGGCGTATTTTACAATGATGAATCCAACGAGTGAGTTAAATAAAATAGCTGCAATATTACCTATATCATCACCATTTTGTATGCCATTTAGAGTGATGATGGAGATTGCTACAGGTCCAGAAATTTTAGGCTCAATAGTAATACTAGTAATTACCACAATTCTTGTCGCAATATTTTCTATCAAAATATATTCAAAAGCGATTTTTAATTATGGAAGTAGGGTTAAAATTAAGGAATTACTTAGGAACGAAAAGAAAGGTGCACGGAAAAAAAGCGTTTTAAAATGTGCAATTTTGCACGGAAAAAAAGCGATCTCACGTGTGCAATGCACCGAAAAAAAGCGATCTCAAATGTGCAGGAAAGGAAAGAAATTATGAAAAGAAAAGAAAATTTAATATGGGGAGTAGTCTTCATAATAATAGGATTAATAATAGGTTTAAAAGTGTTAGGAATAATAAATATAGACATATTTTTTGATGGATGGTGGAGTTTATTTATTATAATACCAAGTACAATAAGTATAGTAAAAAATATAAGAGACATTGGAGCATATATATGGTTAGTGATAGGAGTAGCATTACTATTATCAGCTCAAGAAATACTTGACATGGAGATAGTTGGAAAATTGATATTCCCAGCTGTATTAGTTGCAATAGGAGTTGGAATGATTTTTAAAGATAGTAAATTAGAAAAAGCAAAAGAAAATGAAGAATATTATGCAACATTCTCAGGAGAAAAGTTAAATTTTGAAGGCAATACATTTAATGGGGCTAGCTTAAATGCGATATTTGGAGGAATCGACTTAAATTTGAAAAAAGCAGATATAACAAATGAAACAAATATAAATGCAACATCAGTATTTGGAGGAATAAATATTTTTGTCCCAGATAATGTAAATGTTGAAATAAAATCAACATCATTATTTGGTGGAGTAACAAATAAAGTCGAAAATAAAGAAAATCAACCTACAATAAAAATTAGAACTTTTTGTTTATTTGGAGGAGTTGAAGTTAAATAGGTTGAAGTTACTTCAATCAAAGGAGGAAAAATGAAAAGATTTCAAAAATTAGTAAAATATGCAGCAATTGCATTTGGCTTATATTTAGCAATATCAATAATTGGGGCTCTTGTGGGCGTAATTGTTGGAGTGACTTCAGGAGTGGAAGTATTAAAAGGATTTTCAGAAGATGAAAATGTGGAAGTGTCTGATGAAACTCGAAATTTTGATGAGTTATCAGGTTTAAATTTGAATATATCATCATCAAATTTGACAATAAAAGCTGAGGGTGATTCATATAGAATGGAAGCTCATAACATTCCGAAAACAACTAAGATAGAATGCAAAAATGATGTTTTAGAAATAAAAAACGTGAAAAAATTAAAATCAGAAAGTAGTATCACAATATATGTTCCAGAAAATGCTAAATTAAGTAGAATCAATTTAGATATGGGGGCAGGAAATGTTGAAATATCAAATATAGAAGCCGCCAACATAGATTTTAGTTTTGGAGCAGGAGATGTTAATATTAAAAATTTAAAATCAGAGAATCCTACAATTGAGTGCGGGGCTGGTCAGATAAAGTTTGAAAATACAGAATTGACTAATGCTAAATTAAGTGCAGAAGTTGGAAAAGTGATATATTCAGGCCAATTGAACGGAGAATCAAGAATAGAATGCGGCGTTGGAGAAGTAGAGATGAATCTTGAAGGCGGAATAGACAACTATTCAATAAAAGTTCAAAAAGGAATTGGAAACATAAAAATTAATAAGGAATCGGTTAACAATGATTCAACAACTGGCAATGGCCAAAATAAAATTTATATCGATGGTGGAGTTGGAGATATCGATATAAAAATATAATTGCACGGAAAAAAAGCGATCTCACGTGTGCAATTGCACGGAAAAAAAGCGATCTCACGTGTGCATAAAATAGAAGAAACCTTCATATACATTAATAAACAAAATGTAGAGGAGGTTTTTTTGATGGAAATAAACACAACAAAAGAAAGTTTGAATGTAAATAAAACGATATGTGAAAAGAAAGAAATTATGAATATACAAGGAGACATGATAGTGCCAGATTCAAAGCCAGACATTTTAAGCACTATTAACACAAGTGGAAATGTGTGTATATATAAGAAAGAAATAATGGAAGGAAAGTTAAAAATAGATGGGAATATTCTTACGTACATAATGTATTTAGCTGATAGTGATTCAGAAAGTATAGAAGACAATGTTAGGGGGATTAACACGAACCTCGACTTTTCAGAAAACTTCAATATTCCAGAACTAAGTGAAGGAATGGATGTTGACATCAATCCAAAAATAAAGATGATAGAATGCAAGGTAATAAATGGAAGAAAGATAGGCATAAATGTCACTCTAGAAGTAGAAATAAGAATTCAAGCACAAGAAAATGTGGAAATAATCACAGATTTAAACAACAGTGATATACAAATTCTTAATCAAAACATGAAGGTAAATTCTGTATTAGGCGAAGGAACGACGAAAACATCAATTAAAGAAAATGTAGCAATTCAAAACACAGACAATCTTGCTGAGATGCTAAATGTGCAAATAAATTTGGTAGACAAAGACATAAAAATCAGTTACAACAAAATTCTTGCAAAAGCAGAAGTCGAAATCAGATTAGTGTATTTAACAGAGGACAATCGAATTTGCACGACCCAAAGCCGAGTGCCATTAGTAGGCTTTATTGATATGCCTAATATAAAGGAAGAAAACATTTGTGACACAATATACATGATTAAAAATATAGTGATAAAGCCAAATGCGGTAGAAGAACATTCTGTATATGTCGAAATGGAAATTGAAATTCACTGTATCGCATATGAGGAAAAAGAGGTTCAAATAATTCGAGACATGTATTGTCCAGGAGAAAAAATGAAATTCAATCAAAATACGATTAATACAATTACAAACAAGCAATGCAAGAAAAATGTTTGCAACATCAGAGAAAAAATAAATGTTCCAGAACTTGAAAATGGAAATATAGTTGATGTTGTGATAATGCCTGCTATAAATAAAGAAAACAAAATGAATGACAAAATCATGATAGAAGGTGAACTCAATGTAAACTTGATTTTTACAGACAATTCGACTGTTGGAATAAACACAAAACAGTTAAATATTCCATTTGAGCAAACAATAAATGATGTAGAAACGGCCGATAACTGTAGAAATGATACAAGAATTGCAATAAATTCACAAGAATTTTTAAATCAATCAGGAGTTTTGAGTGCAAATGTTGATTTAGAATTTGAGACCGATTCTTATCAAAATACAGCAATTCCAGTAATTAGTGACATTTCATTGGAAGATGAAGAAAACATGGAAGACTACAGTGTTGTAATTTATGTGGTAAAATCAGGAGACACGTTGTGGAAAATAGCAAAGAGATTTGGAAGCACTGTTGATGACATAGCGCGAGTTAATGGAATGGAAAGACCAGATAAATTAAACATTGGAGAGAAAATATATATCCCTAAATATGTGTTAAAAAGAGCAAAAGAGCCGATTGTAATTTAAAAAATCAGAGAGGATCATAGATGGCGAATGTAGGAAAGGTGTACACAAGAAAAAGATTCATATTTACTAATAAAAGTGGCGAAAACAAAAATAGATTTAGGCTAAAAGTCACTCAAAAAATGATAGGAAAAATTCTAATATTAATCTTAATAATTACAATAATATTGAAAATTACTTACAACTATGTAGAGCCCATATTTGCTACGATGTGTGAAGACAAGGTAAAATCTCTGGCCACAATAATCACAAACCAGCAGTCAACAATTGCTATGAACAAATATCAATATGACGAATTATATTCAATTGAAAGAGACGAAAGTGGTAACATATTGATGATAAAATCAAACATTGTTCCCATGAACAATCTGGTTTCAGACTTAACTGAAAACATTCAGCATGAATTTGACAATATAGGAGACCCAGAAATTAGAATATCTCTTGGAAGCTTATCAGGAGTGTATTTTCTTTCTGGGTTTGGACCAGAGATTCCAATTGATGTCGAGGTCACAGGCACTGTTGATGCTGAAATAAAAAGTGAATTTATTTCACAAGGAATCAACCAAACTCTTCATAGAGTCTATGTTGATTTCGATTGCAAAATGAAAACTGTCACGGCTTTAAAGAATTACGAGCAGTCTGTTATCAACAGAGTTGTTCTTGCTGAACATGTTATTGTCGGAAATATTCCAGATAGCTATTGGCACAGGTAACTGCACACGTGAGATCGCTTTTTTTCCGTGCAATTTTGCACACGTGAGATCGCTTTTTTTTCGTGCAATTTTGCACACGTGAGATCGTTTTTTTTCCGTGCAATTTTAACTGAAATGTATTGAAATTCATTTAAAAGTATGATAAAATAGTAAACATAATTATTAGACATGATGTATGGTGAAAGATTGATGCAAAAAAGAAAGGAGGAAATAGTGCCCAAATTTAGAAAAATGGGAAATTCAAAAATTTACCATATAATGATAAAAGGAATTGACGGTCAAAACATTTTTTATGATGATAAAGACAGAAGAAATTTCTTAAGAAAATTTTTAGAAAATAAAAAAGAATTTAATTATGCAGTTTATTCTTATTGTTTAATGACTAACCACGTTCACATGGTTATAAAATGTAAAGATGAATTTTTGTCAAAGTCGATGCAAAGTTTAATGATACGATATGTGCGTTATTTCAATAAAAAATATCAGAGAACAGGATCATTAGTTCAAAGCCGATTCAAAAGTAAATGTATTGAAAATCAAAAGTATTTTTTAGAAGTCTGTAGATATATCCATAGAAATCCAGAAAAAGCTGGAATTAAGAGAACTGATAAGTACGTGTGGAGTAGTTATCAAGAGTATATAAATGAAGCAAAAATAATAGACAAAGATGTTTTACTACATTATTATAATAACAATATTTTGGATTTTGTAAAGTACACAACTCAAATAGAAGACATCGAAGATTATGAAGATTATGCAGAATATGAAATTGTAGGAAAACTTACAGATGATCAATTGAAAAAGATAATTTTAGAAAAGTTCCAAATTCAAAAAGAAGAAGACATTGCAACATTTTTCAAAGAAATGAGTAAAAAAGAACTAGAAAAATATATAAAATCGATGAAAGAAATAAAAGGAACATACAAGACTCAAATTTCAAGAGTAATTAGAGTTAATAGAAGAATTGTCTCAAATATATGGGACAAGTAACGGAAAAAGTGCACCGAAAAAAAGCGATCTCAGGTGTGCAATTTTGCACGGAAAAAAAGCGAAATAAAATGTGCAAAAATAGCTTGTAAAAAATAAAATACTTTGATATAATTCAAATATCTGCACGGAAAAAAAGCGATCTCAGATGTGCATTGCACAGAAAAAAAGCGATCTCAGATGTGCATTGCACAGAAAAAAAGCGATCTCACGTGTGCAAACAAAAGAAGGAGATTTAAATGAAAATAACTGAAATACTAATAATAATTGTAAATGCATCAATATTTGTACTACCAGCAATCATGTTAATTGATAATTTAATAAATGGAAAATATAGAATATTGAATATATGTATGCTAATAAATATGTTTGCGTGGGTATACTTATCATATTTATGGAACATAAGAAATCCAGGATTTTGGATTAAATGCGATGCGAGAATACTAACGCTAATAGCAAGTATGATATTCATTGCAGCAGTAATAGCTTTTCTGTTACAAATAAGGCACAAAAAAAGCAACAAAATACTTGTGATGATTGCAACAATATTTGTATTTTATATAATAATAACGAATGATACGACATATAAAGAAAGAACAAGAGTTGACATGGTTTCAGATAAAACATTAAGACAATATGTTCTAGAAGAACATGTACCATATCTTGCATTTTTAAGTATAGAAATAGAATTATTCATTAATTTGCTAAATAGTCACAAATCATATAAAGAGCTAAAAAAAGAATTTGAAAAAAATAAAGAAATGTGATATATAATATCTAGTTCAATAGTGATGGACGAAAAAAATATAGGAAGGATTGTAAAAAAATGGAAGTAAACGAAGAAAAAAGAAACAAATTTATGGAATATGCAGGAAAGAGAGTAAATAACGTAATGCATGATATTCAAATACTTGAGCCAATGGCAAGAAGTAATGCATATGACTTTACAAAGGAAGATGTTGAAGAAATGTTTAATGCAATGCAAGAAACACTTAATGATGCGAAAACCGAATTCAACAGAAGATTTGAAGAAAAAGCAAGAGTAGAGAAAAAAGTATTTTCATTTGGAACAACGAAAGTAACGGAAACTACTAACAATCAACTAGATGGAACAGAAGAATGCCAAGAACCAGAAGTAGGATTTGAAGAAATATAATACAGAATACAGAATGGACTTATTTTATAACTAAATAGGTCTATTTTTGTAATTGCACGGAAAAAAAGCGATCTCAGGTGTGCAATGCACGGAAAAAAAGCGATCTCAGGTGTGCAAAATGTGACAAAATTGTAACATAAATGTAATATAATTGTTAAAGTAAAAATGTTGACAAACATAAAAATAGATAGTAAAATGAAATTAAATTGAAAATAGAAGTGAATTATGGGAAAGGAAGAAAAAATGAAGGGAAAAAGTAATAAAAATAAGAAAAAATCAGAAATGAACGCAATGTTTTTTGTAATATTATTAGCTTTGGTTATGTTTATAATATCCACATATGCATGGTTTTCAACGCAAAAAAATGTATCAATCACAAATTTAACAGGTACTGTTGAGGTAGCAGAGGGATTGGAAATTTCGTTAGATGCTGAAAATTGGTCAAATGGATTAGTACTAGGTACTGAAGAGGGACAGTTAAGTATTATAGATGATGCATATTCAGGACATCATAACATATCACCTTCAGAAATGTTACCAGTATCAACATTAGGTTTGGTTACAGGGAACCAAACAGATTTGAAAATGCTAAGAGGAAAAATCACTAACTCAAAAGAATTAAGTGAAATAAAATCAATGATAGAGACAGAAACAGCTCCAGCAAGCTCTACATACCCAGGCTATTTTGCGTTTGATGTATTTTTAAAAAATTCATCAAAACAAGAAGTGACAGATGATATTTTGCAATTAAACTATGATTCTTCATTAGAAATATTAGAAGCAGAAAAAAGTGCAACAGGATTACAAAACACAGCAAGAATAGCATTTGCAAAATATAACGGAAAATCTGATGTAATGGCAGATCAAGCTACAATTTTAAAAGAAACAGCAGGGATTGGAGCAGGGGCACCAAGTCCATATATAACAGATGTTGCAATATGGGAACCAAACTCAAGTGATCATGTTGAATATATTGTTCAAAACAACAATAAAATTACATGGTCAGCACAAGATGCTGGAAAATATGCAACAAAAGAATTGGCAAATGGAATGAAAGGTTTTGACCTTACAACACAAATGCCTACATATGCTTTAAAAGACAGTTCAATAGGAAAGAGTATAGCAGATATATATAAATGGGATGGAAGTGAATCTCAAATACAAAAACAAAATTCTTTACAAACAACTAAAAAGTCAGAAGAAGATTATACAATAAAAGAAGGAGTTCAAAATCTAGTAAGTGCAACAGATGGCACGCAAACATTTGGCATTGCACCAAATGCAATTTGCAGAATGAGAATTTATTTGTGGCTAGAAGGTCAAGATGTTGATTGTATTAACTATGCATCACATGGTGGAGGAGTAAAAGTTAATATCGGTCTAGTTAAAGGATCAACAATTGGAGCAACAAGTGCTGAAACAGAATAAAATACAACATAGCAAGATGACAAGTCTTGCTATTTTTGAGGAAAAATGCACGAAAAAAAAGTGATCTCACGTGTGCATTGCACGAAAAAAAAGCGATCTCACGTGTGCATGTAATACAAATGTAACATAAATGTAACATAAAAAGGGTTGAGAATGAGTGGAAAATGATGTATAATTAATTAAATACTAAAGAATGGAGGTTAAAATGGCTGAAAAATTATTAAAAGAAACTAAAGATACTCAAACAAAGAGAAAAAAAACAAAAAAAGTTGCAGAAGAAGACGATATATATAAAATAGATTTAACGCTTGAAAGTCCTGAAAATGAAGATGATTTTAAGGCAAAAGACCTCGAATCTGAAGAAAAAGAAGAAAAAACAAAAGCGAAAAGAGGAAGAAAAAGCAAAAATGTAGTAAAAGTTGTTGAAGATGATGAAGAAGTTGATGAAATTTTTGGAAATATAAATAAATGGATTAATGAAGATGAAATTGAAGAAAATCTAGAAAAAGAAAAAACAGAAAAAAAAGGCAGAAAAAAGAGTCTTACAAAAGTTGAAGATGGCATTAAAAGCAGCAAGACTACTGCAAAAAAGAATGCAACAAAAAAAACTACGACTAAGGCAACAACGAAAACGAGAACAAAAAACAAAAAAACAGATGAAACGGAATCAATACAAACAGAAAATGAACAACAAGGAGAAATAAAAATTCACGCAGAAAATGACACAACTGAATTGCAATTAAGAAACAATGAATATAAAGTAGAGCTACAAAAATCAGAATATAATGTCTACACTCAAACAAATGATAATTCATACATAATTGTAAGAAGTCCAAATTTAAGAATAGTATCAGAAAATGTATATTTGATGATAAAAAAACAAGAAGAAGACTATGAAATAACGACAAATCAGGATTTTAAAATAAATTATGTAATTGATAATTTAGAAAGAAAAGACAACGTGGTCAATTTCAAACTCACAAACTTAGTTGAAATCATAGCAAATGAAAGTGGATTGATATTTGAAATTGACGAAGAAAAAGTCATAGAAAATAATCTAGAAGACAACCATACACTTGTTATATCAGAAGAAGATGGAAAAGTCTATTTGCCATATACAAAAGATGAAATAAAAAAAGATGTATCACAAAACAAGGGCACCAAGATTTCTGAAATAATTGAAAATAAATATATATTACCATTAGATAAATATAAAAATTCAATAAGAGCAAGATTTAGAGAAGGATACAATTTGATGTATCATAGAGAAGGAAAATCAAAAAGAAGTGCAATAATGCTTGGAATAGAATTGATGTTTGAAACTAATCTACATCCTGCAATAATATCAGCTTGTAAGAATCTAGAAGAGCTTGATATTTATTTAGATTGCTTAGATGATAATGAACTTGAAAAATTCTCATGCTTTAAAATTATTTATAAAAGTTTGCCAACTTTGCGAAAAAAAGCTAAATATAGAGAAATTTAAAATGAAATGTGTTGAACTCAAAATGAGAGCCGACACATTTTTTGTTTTGCACGGAAAAAAAGCGATCTCAGGTGTGCAAAATTGCACCGAAAAAAAGCGATCTCACGTGTGCAAAATTGCACGGAAAAAAAGCGATCTCACGTGTGCAAAAAAGTAAATTGAAATGCCTGGCAACAGAATGAAAAAAATGGAAAAAGAAAAAACTGAAAACCTTAGAACGCTAACGAAAACACGAATAGGACACAAAACAAAAAACAATGGGAATAATGTGCGAAAAACGTTGAAAAAAAGCACATATTATGATATAAATATATATAGAGAAAAGATAAAAAATAAAGCCGAAAAAACGGAGGAAAATAATGTTAAAAAATAAATTTAAAATAAGAAAAATAAAAAATATATTTATATTAATTATGATAGTAGCGATAATGCTAGGAATGTATAATAATGTGCGAAGGTCAAGAGCAGAAAATGTAATAGAAATATCGTTAGAAGTCGCAGATAAAAATAATCAAATAGAAAAAGAAACTGTTACAGTAGAAGCAACCGAGACCAAAGATGGAGTATATCAGTTAGAATTACCAGAAATAGTAAATACAAAGGTTATAGCTCAATATTACAATTCTGGAAATGAAGAAATAAATTCAAAAACAATACAGCTTACAGATAAAGAAATTGAAGAAAAGACAGTTCAAGTGGCAACTGATTATGATACAAAAGAAGTTGAGAAGCTAGAAGTAAGTGGAACAACAATAACAGTGGCTGAAAATGCAGAAAAAAAGACATTTTATAATAGAAAAATAACAAATGAAACAGGAGACATTATAGCAACTGGATATATGCCATTAGAGGCTCAACTAGAAACAAAAGATATAGACATAGGAACTTTAACAGACGTAAAAATTCCAAACGAAAGCCAATCTATAAAAAAGGCATTTACAGCAATAATAACTGAAGTTCAGACAAATGAGAATAACCAAGCAACAATGCAAAGCCAAAGCGATGTGCAAAATCAAGTATCAACACAAAGCCAAAGTGACGACGAACAAAATCAAGTAGCAATGCAACAAAGTCAGACAGAAGAAACAAAAACAGTATACAATCCAAGTGAATATGGGCAAATTGTTGAAATTCAAGCAAAATACACAGCAGAAAACAAAAACGAAAAAATAACAGTATATAGTTTAGATGAACAGAACCAATTGAAAGAATTAGAAA
>ERZ839823.112-NODE-112-length-131547-cov-4.565327_pt1 | contig 131547 bp, 114 predicted proteins | sample MGYA00519862_ERZ839823 | MGnify/ENA primary metagenome ERZ839823 (study PRJEB31850, sample SAMEA3708853) | human gut metagenome | biome: human gut; feature: human-associated habitat; material: faeces | place: China | collected 2014 ...
CTTGCATGTGTTAAGCACGCCGCCAGCGTTCATCCTGAGCCAGGATCAAACTCTCGTTAAAAGTGTTTGTTCTGTCAGAATGACGTTAGCCATTCATCCATTACTGTTTGTTTTGGAAATCGTTAATGATTACTCATTTAACAATGTTCGCTCTGAAAATTTATTTTGAATTTTCAGGGATGGTTGCTGTTCAATTATCAATGTTCTTGTTTGCTGTTTTTCAACAGCCATATTAATTTAACATACTTATTTATGTTTGTCAACAACTTTTTTATTTTTTTAAAAAAAGTTTTTTCTGTCGACTAACAGATTTAAGTTGTTTGGCACCCGCTCTTTGCGAGTGCAAGAGATATACTACCATCTTTGCCTACACCTGTCAACAACTTTTTTCATTTTTTTTAATTTATCTCTATTCAGGCTCTATTCAATGCCTGTTTAGTAGCTCTTTAGCTTGTATTGGTGTGTTTTTAAATTTTTAACTGTTTTAATCTTCTTGATTTTTTATTCATTATCGATTTATCTTCTATTATTAGTTTTATATTTACAAAACATTTATCAAATATCTTTTTTATTCTTTATATAACTTCTTACTTTTGATATGTTTCGGTTTAACATATCAAAATCTATGGAGCCATCTTTTTGGAATGCTGTAGATTCTATTGTATAGTCTCCTTTGTATCCAATATTGTTTATGAAATCAAAAAATTTGTTAAAGTTCACAATGCCCTCACCTACAGGTAATGTTTTAAGTTTGCTCCACTCCATATAACCGCCATTATAATCATTTATATGTAAATGCTTTATGTTGTTTTCCCATAATTTTTTATTTTGATTTTCATATATGGCTTCCATTTGATTATGGAAAGCTGCCATTTTCGTATCAAATATTAATTTTGCATCAGGATATTCATTAAGTAGTCTCTTCCAATTACTTAATGGATCATGGTGATTGCAAACTACATTTTCTATATGTAAATCTATTTCATTTTCTTCAGCTATTTTTATTAATTCTCCATAGCCTTTTATGTTATTTTCTATTGTAGTATCTGAATATATTCCATCCCATAGATGCATTACCATTCTTTTTGCACCGATTTCATTTGCAATTTCACAATTTACTTTGAATTTTTCTTTGGCTGTATAAAAATTATCGTCTGCATTTTTTCCTAAATCTTCGCCTATGTGCTTTTCGCAGTGCATAACTGGAAATTCAGTTTCACATTTTTTTAATTCTTTCAATAAATTAGGAACCTTGTCATACCATGTGCTATACATCATAAATTCAAATCCATCACTATTTATGTTTGGCACACATTTTTTTATTAATGAAAAATCACGATTATTAGGCATTCCTATTAATGCTCCTGTAGAGCATAAAATTTTTTTCATTTTTTCTCCTAAACAAATATCATTTTTTATATTTATAAATTTTATTATATGTAAAAAGCTCAGACAAAACTGTCTGAGCTTTAAACGGAGAAGGAGGGATTTGAACCCTCGCGCCGCGCAAACGACCTACACCCTTAGCAGGGGCGCCTCTTCAGCCACTTGAGTACTTCTCCTTGCCTGATTATTTATCAGTATTTAATTACGCACTTCGCAGTGCATTTGTTATTATAATATAGGTGTTTTTATTTGTCAAACACTATTTTTCTTTTTCAGATTCTTTGTAAATTTCTATACACACTCTTTTATCTTTGCTTCTATTCTTTCCTTAACTGTTTTTGCAATTTCCACTGTTGTTAAGTCTTTGTAGTCGTCATAATATAAAGGCTCAAGGTAATGAATTTGCACATCTACTTCTGATGTATCTTTTATGTCAAAAGGTTTGAAAGAGTCTATAAGTGCTACCGGAACAATTGGAGCTTTGGCTTTTGTGGCACTTTTAAAAGAACCACCTTTAAAATCTCCCGGTATATTTCCGTTTTTGCTTCTTGTTCCTTCAGGAAATATTATATAGTTTCTGCCTTGTTTTATTCCTTCTGTCATTTCTTTTATTATTTTCATTGCCTGACGTGGATCATCTCTGTCCAATGCTTTTGCATCAAGTGCTTTTATTACCTGCTTTAGCAAGATTACGTCTTCCAAATCTTTTCTAATTACAAAAGATGTTGGTCTTTCGTGTGTATCACAAATAAGCAGGACGTCAAATAAGCCCTGATGATTTGGTGTTAAGATGTATCCGTTTTCTTTTGGAAGATTTTCAAGTCCTGTGCATGTTATGTTTACATGAGCATATTTATTTACTCTGTGACATACATCGTGAACCTTTTTGTATCTTTCATCAATTGTGTATTTGTTCTCTTTGCCGGCTAATTTTATTTGATGAAAAAGCCAGGGAACTTTATAAAATCTTCGTGTTACTAAATATGCAATTCTATTTACTTTCATGAATATGTTCCATTCTTTTTATTATTATGCTGATTATTATACTGGTTATTATCTTTAACAATATTTTTAATGTCAAAATATTCCAATAATAATTACACTTTTTTGTAGTTGCTACTGCCCTTAGATTTCTTTATATTCTTCTATAGCTGTTTCGTATAAGTTATTTCCTTCGCTGTCAATTACAACTATTGCAGGAAAATTTTCCACATAAAGTTTTCTTATAGCCTCTGTTCCTAAATCGTCATAAGCTACAACTTCACTTTTCTTTATGGATTTTGATAAAATTGCACCTGCTCCACCTACTGCAGCAAAGTATACACAGTTATTTCTTACTACTGCGTCAATTACTTCTTTTGAACGTTTGCCTTTTCCAATCATGCCTTTTAAACCTAAATCCAAAAGCTTAGGGGCATACTTATCCATTCTACTTGCCGTTGTAGGACCAGCTGAACCAATTGGTCTGCCTTCTCTTGCCGGTGATGGTCCCATATAATAAATAATATTGTTGTTCATTTCAATTGGTAACTGCTCGCCTTTTTCTAATGCTTCCCACATTCTTTTGTGTGCAGCATCTCTTGCAGTGTAAATAGTTCCTGTTATATATACATAATCTCCTGCTCTTAATTCTTTTGCAACTTCATCAGAAATTGGAGCTTTTATATTATTGTCCATTTAATTCTCCTTTAAAACTATTATTACATCTAATAAGCTTTGATTCTATTCGCTAAAGTATATTATTCTTTAATTATATTGTTCTTGTTACGTGTCTGTTTACATGACAGCAAATATTTATTGCAACCGGTAAACCTGCAATATGTGTAGGATATGTTTCCACATTTACAGCAAGTGCTGTCTGAGTTCCACCTAAGCCTCCCGGACCAATACCTAATTTGTTTATTTTAGTTAACAACTCTTCTTCCATTTTTTTTACGTATGGAATTTTAGAGCTACTGTCGGCTGGACGTGCTAAAGCTTTTTTAGCCAAAATTGCACACTTTTCAAAAGTTCCACCCACGCCTACACCTACTACCATCGGCGGACATGCATTTGGACCTGCATCTTTTACTGCTGTAAGGACAGCATTTTTTACACCTTCTATGCCGTCGGCAGGTTTTAACATAAATACTCTACTCATGTTTTCGCTTCCAAAACCTTTTGGTGCAATTGTTATTTTCACATTTTCGCCAGGTACGATGCTGTAATGGATTACCGCCGGAGTATTGTCCTTTGTGTTTTCTCTTAAAATTGGATCTTTTACTACTGATTTTCTTAAAAATCCATCCACGTATCCTTCTCTAACTCCCTGATTAATTGCATCTTCAACATTCTCACCTACAATATGTACGTCCTGACCAATTTCAATAAAAACAACTGCCATGCCTGTATCCTGACAGATTGGTATCATGTCCTCACCTGCAATTTTCAGGTTTTCATCTAATTGCTCAAGAATCTGACATCCTAATGGTGATTTTTCATTTTTTCTTGCATTATCAAATACTTTTTTCATATCAGGTGATAGGAAATGATTTGCTTCTATACACATTTCCTTTATATTTTTGGTTATTTCTTCTGAATGGACCTCTCTCATTTTATGTAATTCTCCTTTGTTATTAACATTCCCTTGAAAAAACTTAATAGTTATTAGTTTTAATTAACATTATAATTATCAAACGATTATAAATAACTTAGTTTAGAAGTTTAATAATACATTGTTAATTTAATTATGTGTGTTTTTATTTTGTATTTCAAAAAAGAAGCGACATAATGCCGCTTCTTTTCAAACATTTGGCATTTTGAATTATTCATTTTCAGAATTTTCTTCATCTGTTTCTTCTGAATTTTCAGCCTCTAATCTTTCAGCTTCTTCTGCATCTGCCTGAGTTACACTTTCTTTTACTTTTGTAATGCTTGCAACGACAATATCATTTTTGTTTCCGGTATTCATAAGTTTAACGCCTAAAGTTACTCTACCTAAAACTGAAATATCATCTACAAACATTCTGATTACAATACCTTCGTTCGTAATCATCATTATTTCGTTGCCATCATTAACAGCCTTTGCTCCAACAACTTCCCCTGTTTTTTCTGTAATCTTGTAGCACTTAACACCTTTACCGCCACGATTCTGTAATTTGAATTCAGTAAATGGTGTACGTTTACCCATTCCGTTTGCTGAAACAATAAGAATATATTCTCCTTCTGTGTCAATTTGCATTGAGATAACTTCATCGTTACCTTTAAGTTCAATACCTCTAACACCCATTGCTGAACGACCTGTTTCTCTAACGTCTGTTTCACGGAATTTAATTCCCTGACCATTCTTTGTAACAAGCATAATGTTATGTGTGTTATCTGATATTGTCACATCAATTAATTCATCACCTTCACGTAAAGTTATAGCCTGTATACCACTCTTACGAATATTAGTATATGCATTAATAGGTGTTTTCTTAATTGTTCCATTCTTTGTAGCCATAATGAGATACTTGTCATCTTCAAATTCTCTCATCTGGACCATTGCAGAAATCTTTTCTCCAGGCTGTAGCTGTAATAAGTTTACAATAGCCATGCCTCTGGCAGTTCTTCCTGCTTCCGGAATTTCGTAGCCTTTTAATTTGTATATACGACCTGTATTTGTAAGGAATAAAATATAGTCGTGTGTTGAAACCATAAACATGTCTTTCATAAAGTCATCATTTATAGTTTGCATTCCCTTAATACCCTTACCACCACGGTTCTGTGCCTTAAAGTTATCCACAGTCATTCTCTTTATGTAGCCTAAATTAGTCATTACAATAACTGTATCTTCTTCAGGAATTAAATCTTCATCGTCCATATCAATGTCGATACCGATCTTTGTTCTTCTATCATCACCGAACTTGTCTCTGACAATTTCAATTTCTTCTTTGATAACAGTTAAAAGTTTATTTTCATCTGCAAGTATAGACTTTAAGTAAGCTATCTTTTCCATTAATTCCTTGTATTCATTTTCAAGGTCTTCTCTTGCTAAACCTGTTAACTGTCTGATTCTCATATCAACAATAGCCTGTGCCTGAGCATCTGATAAACCAAATCTTTCAGATAATTTTGCCTTGGCATCTGCTGTTGTTCTTGAGCTTCTAACAATCTGAATAACTTCATCAATATTATCAAGTGCAATTAATAAGCCCTCAATAATATGAGCACGTTCTTCAGCTTTATTTAATTCAAATTTTGTACGACGTGTAACAACATCCTTCTGGTGTTTTAAATATTCATCTAACATCTGAAGTAAATTAAGAACTTTTGGTTCTCCGTTTACTAACGCAAGCATTATTACACCAAATGAATCCTGTAACTGTGTATGTTTATACAACTGATTTAATATTACATTTGCATTTGCATCACGACGCACTTCAATAACTACACGTGTACCTTCCTGATCTGATTCGTCACGAAGGTCAGTGATACCATCAATTCGCTTTTCTTTTACTAAACTTGCAATCTTTTCAACAAGTTTTGCTTTATTTACCATGTATGGAAGTTCAGTAACAACAATTCTGCTCTTACCATTATCCATTGTTTCAATTTCAGAGACTGCACGCGTTTTTATTTTTCCACGACCTGTTCTGTAAGCTTCTTCAATTCCTTTTCTACCAAGAATTGTAGCACCTGTTGGAAAATCAGGTCCTTTTACAATTTCCATGATTTCTTCAATTTCAGTGTCTCTGTTTTCCTGAACTCTATTATCAATAATCTTAACGATTGCATTAATTGTTTCAGTTAAATTGTGAGGTGGAATACTAGTAGCCATACCTACAGCAATACCACTTGTACCATTAACGAGAAGGTTTGGATATCTTGCAGGTAATACTGAAGGTTCCTTTTCCGTATCATCAAAGTTAGGTATAAATTCTACAGTATCTTTGTTGATATCTCTAACCATTTCCATGGAAATCTTGCTAAGACGTGCCTCTGTATAACGCATTGCGGCAGCGCCGTCACCATCTTCTGAACCAAAGTTTCCGTGACCATCAACTAATGGATATCTTGTGCTCCAGTCCTGAGCCATATTTACTAATGCTCCGTAAATTGAACTATCACCATGTGGATGGAATTTACCCATTGTATCACCAACGATACGGGCACACTTTCTGTGTGGCTTGTCAGGTCCGTTGTTAAGTTCAACCATTGAATAAAGCACACGTCTTTGTACCGGCTTCAAACCATCTCTAACATCAGGAAGAGCTCTTGCTGCGATTACACTCATGGCGTAATCAATATAAGAGGTTTCCATTGTTTCCTTTAAGTCTACTTCATGAATTCTATCAAATATCTTATCGTCCACTTAATGTTCCTCCTATATATCTAAGTTTTGAACAAACTTTGCGTTTGCCTGAATAAATTCTCTTCTTGGTTCAACATCATCGCCCATAAGAGTTGTAAATGTTAAATCCATTTCTGTTAATGTATCTTCGTTTATTTTTACCTGTTTTAAAATTCTTGTTTCAGGATTCATTGTTGTATCCCAAAGCTGTGATGCATCCATTTCTCCCAAACCTTTGTAACGCTGAATCTTATTCTGATTGTCACGTCCAATTTCTGTAAGGATCTTATCAAGTTCTGCATCACTGTATGCATAATAATTTTTCTTATTTCTTGTTACCTGATAAAGTGGTGGCATTGCTAAATATACATGGCCATCCTTAATAAGTTCAGGCATAAATCTATAAAAGAATGTAAGCATAAGTGTATCAATATGAGCACCATCAACATCGGCATCAGTCATAATGATAATCTTGTCATAACGTAATTTGCTAATGTCAAATTCATCATAAATTCCTGTACCAAATGCTGTAATCATTGAACGGATTTCTTCATTCTGCATAATTCTGTCTAATCTTGCTTTTTCTACATTTAAGATTTTTCCTCGAAGAGGTAATATAGCCTGAGTTGCTCTAACTCTTGCCTTTTTGGCTGAGCCACCGGCAGAATCTCCCTCTACTATAAAGATTTCACATTTTTTTGGATCCTTATCTGAGCAGTCAGATAATTTTCCAGGAAGTGCTGCTACATCTAAAACTGTTTTTCTACGTGTAGTTTCTCTTGCCTGTCTTGCTGCTTCTCTGGCACGCTGTGCAAGTACAGCTTTTTCGCAAATTATTTTTGCCACACCAGGATTCTGTTCAAGAAAGTATGTAAGCTGTTCGCTTACAACACTATCAACGGCAGTTCTGGCTTCACTGTTTCCTAATTTCTGTTTTGTCTGACCTTCAAACTGAGGATCTTCGATTTTCACACTAATGATTGAAGTTAAGCCTTCTCTGAAATCTTCACCTGAAAGATTATCTTCTTTTTCTTTCAAAATCTTATTCTGACGGGCATAGTTATTTAATGTTTTTGTTAAAGCTCTCTTAAAACCTTCAACCTGCATACCACCTTCCGGTGTGTTAATGTTGTTTACAAAGCTGAAAGAATTTTCGTTATATGCATCATTGTGCTGCATTGCCACTTCAACATAAACATTGTTTACTGTGCCTTCACAATATATTACATCTTCATACAAAGGAGTCTTGCCCTTGTTTAAGTAAGTTACAAATTCCTTAATACCACCTTCATAGTGGAATGTTTTTTCAATTGGCTCCTCAGGTCTTACATCTCTTAAAATAATCTTAAGGTTCTTTGTAAGGAACGCAGTTTCTCTTAATCTTGTTTCTAACACGCTATAATCGTAAACTGTGTCTTCGAAAATTGTTTTATCTGGTAAGAACTTTACCTCTGTTCCTGTAAATTCAGGATCGCAATCTCCAATTATTTCAAGTCCACCTAATGCATGACCTCTTTGATATTTTTGGTGATGAATCTTTCCATCACGACATACTTTTACTTCAAGCCATTCTGATAAGGCATTTACTACTGACGCACCTACACCATGAAGTCCACCGGAAACCTTATATCCGCCTCCACCAAACTTTCCTCCGGCATGGAGCACTGTAAATACCAACTCTATTCCTGATTTTCCTGTTTTTGTATTAATACCTGTAGGAATTCCACGGCCGTCATCTTTTACTGTAATTGAATTATCTTCATTTATCTGCACATCAATTGTATCGCAGTATCCGGCTAAAGCTTCATCTACTGCATTATCAACAATTTCATAAACCAAATGATGAAGACCTCTTAAAGATGTTGAACCAATATACATTCCCGGTCTTTTTCTAACTGCTTCAAGTCCTTCTAAAACCTGAATCTGATCTGCTCCATACTCATTTTCTACATTTGTGTTGTTACCCATTAGTAACTCCTTTCAGTTAAACTGTCTTTTCTTCTACTTTTCCTTCTGTTACCTGGAAAACCTTATTTATTTTAAATCTGTTTTCTATAAATTCATCTAACCCGGTACATGTAATAATAGTTTGAATATCATCAATGCTGTTAAGTAAATGATTTTGTCTCTCTGAATCAAGTTCCGACAAAACATCATCAAGTAACAATACCGGTGTATCATTTATTAGATTCTTTACTAACTCTAATTCTGCTAACTTTAGAGATAAAGCAATTGTTCTTTGCTGTCCCTGACTTCCATAAATTCTGATATTCTTGTTGTCATTAAAAAATAACAAATCATCTTTATGTGGACCAATGGATGTTGACTTATACTTAATATCTCTGTCTCTGTTTTCTTCAAGTCGACTTAATAAATCTTCTGCCTCACAATTTTTGTTATAAACAATATTAATATCTTCCAATCCACCTGTAAGTTGTTTGTGTATTGGTTTAATTATCTCGTTTATTTTTTCTATAAAGTTGGTTCTTCTTTCAATAATTTTTGAACCATACTGTGCTAATTGTCCATCCCAAACATCAAGTGTCTGCTTTAGTTCTGGTTTAAAATAAATATCTTTTAATAATTTATTTCTTTGAGCAATAATTCTGTTATAGTTGGTTAAATTATAAACATATATTTTGTCTAACTGGCACAATTCCATATCTACAAACTTTCTTCTCTCCGATGGACCTTTCTTGATAATTTCCAAATCCTCTGGAGAAAAAATAACAACATTAAAAAGCCCAAAAAGTTCACTTGCCTTTTTTATTGGTATTCCATTTATGGCAATACCTTTTGTTTTATTCTTGCGCAAATGAATATCTATTCTCTGTTCCCTGTTGTTCTTTTCCAAATATAACTTAATGTGTGCCTCACCTGAATCTAAGTTAATTAACTCAGCGTCCCTATTAGTTCTATGAGACTTTGTAGTGCTGCAAACATATATTGATTCTAATATATTTGTTTTTCCCTGGGCATTGTTGCCATACAAAATATTTGTTTTTTCATCTAAATCAAGTTTCAATAATTTGTAATTTCTAAAATTACTTAATTCTACTTTTTTTACAATCATTACTTAACTAAAACCACAGTTCCTTCAAATTCAAATGTATCTCCAGGGTAAAGTTTCTTACCTCTTCTTGTATCAACTTCACCGTTCACTTTTACCTGTCCATCCTGAATTAAGAATTTTGCATCCACACCAGAACCAACAATGCCTGCTAATTTCATAGCCTGGCCTAATTTTATAAAATCATCTTTTATAGTAATACTCAAATCTTCCATTTTTATCCAAATTATTCAGTGCTGAATAATATTCCTTTCTTTGTCTTAGTCTGATTGTGACTTTTACTGAACTACTGGAAGAACAATGTAAATATAGCTTCCCTCTTCATCTTTAATAAAACATGGAGCTTTAGGGTTAGTAAAGAACATGCTTACTTCTTCCTGATCTAAAACTTTCAAAATATCAATAAGGAACTTAGGGTTAAAGCTTATTAATAAATCGTCTCCATCCTTTGTAATTGGAATACTTTCATCCATTGAACCTATAAATGTATTAATAGTTAATTCCATTTCTGTATCTTTCATTGATAAGAATACAGGTTTCTTGTCTCCTTCTTTTATCAAAAGAGTTGCTCTGTCTATACAATCAGCCATTTCTTTCTTGTTAATTGTAATTCTTGTTTTGTAATCATTGCTAATCATCTTGTCTGTATCAAAGAAGTTAGTTGATTCAATTAATCTTGAAACTACAATAGTGTCATCGAATTCAAAAAGAATATGATTTGAAGTAAAGTAAATATTTACATCATCATCTACTCCACCATTTAAAATTTTACTGATTTCATTAAGTGATTTACCTGGAACTAATACTTTGTAATTTCCATAGTTTTCTTTTAGTTCAATATTTCTAATTGCAATACGGAATTTATCTAAAGCTACAACTTTAAGCTTACTTCCGTTTACTTCAAATAATTCACCTGTAAGTAATTTATTTTTTTCAGCATCATTAATTGCGAAACTTGTTTGTCTGATAATTTCCTTTAATGAAAACTGTGAAATAGTAATCTTGTCTTTCTTTTCAATAACAGGTAGATATGAGAAATCTTCTGCTGACTTTATGAGAATGTTAAACTTAGCATTTTCACATGTAATATTAGCAGTACTTTCATCCTTTACTTCTATAGTTACATCATTGTCCGGAAGCTTTCTTACGATTTCTGAAAAAATCTTTGCATCAATAGCAATGCTTCCTGCTTCAGCAATTTCACCTTGTACTGTAGTCTCAATACCAAGTTCCATATCATTAGCAGTAAATTTAATAATACCTTCAGTGGCATCAATAAGGATACATTCTAATATAGACATTGTAGTTTTTGATGAAACAGCTTTCATTACAATGTTAATACCAGTTATCAAATCTGATTTTTTACAAATTAACTTCATGGGTAAATCTCCTTCAAATTTCGTATAAATATATAAATATTAAGATAATAATAATAATAAGGCACGTTAATATGTTAAAAAAACGTTTTAACGCCCTATTTATGGGAAGTTCCTAAAAAAATAACATGTTAATAACTCAAATTTAATTAACAACTTCTTAAAAATTATAATCAAAAAGCTATAATAAAAAATCTGAAATTTCAAGTTATTAATGTACTATTAACGTAGTTATTAACCTAAAATCGGCACTAATTAACAAAGTTACTAACATTAATTAGGATTAATCTTCTTTTTAAGAACTTCAATAGTTGCTTTAATGGAAGGATCTGTTTCCATAGCCTTCTTTATTTCATTATAACCATAGCTAACAGTGGCATGGTTTTTCTTTTTTAGATATTTTGCAATAGTTTCCAGCTTCTCGTCAGTGTAAACTCTGCATAAATACATGCAAACCTGCCTTGGAAAAGCAACATCGCTGCTTCTTTTCTTAGAACAAATGTCAGCTGCTGAAATCTGGTAATGTTCAGCTACTGTATTAATTATTGATTGACAGGTTATTTTTTCTTCAGTAGTGTCTACTTTTAATGTTTCCATTGCAAATTCTTTTGTAATAGGAACACGATTAACTTTTGAAAAAGCTATTACATTATTAAGAGAGCCTTCAAGTTCCCTTACATTGGATACAAAATTAGTAGCAATGTAATCTAAAGCCTCTAATAAATTAGCATTATCTACATCTTCTTTGTCATCAGTAACCTTAATTCCTTTAGAAAGGGCATGCTTCTTTAAGATAGCCATACGTGTTTCATAGTCAGGACTGTGTATATCTACAGTAAGTCCCTGTTGGAAACGAGTTGTAAGTCTATCTGCAATATCTTCTATTTCATTAGGTTTTCTGTCTGATGTAAAAACAATCTGTTTATGTTTTAAGAATAATTCATTGAAAATGTTGAATAATTCTTCCTGTGTTCTATCTTTTCCTGATATAAATTGAATATCATCAATTAATAAAACATCAACGTTTCGATATTTCTTTCTAAATTGAATAATTTCGTCCTGGTCTTTCTTTTGTTTACCAAGCAAATCAACAATTTCATTAGTAAAAGATTCTGTTGTAGTATACAAAACCTTAGAATTAGGATTTGACTTAAGAACATAGTTACCAATTGACTGCATAAGGTGTGTCTTACCTAAACCAACCCCTCCAAATATAAATAATGGATTGTGGGCTTCACCCGGTGAGTCTGCAACGGCAAGTGAAGTTGCCTGTGCAATGGCGTTGTTACCTACTACGAAAGAATCAAAAGTGTATTTCTTGTCCAGGTTAGCTTCTAAAATTCTTCTTTCAAGAATTAAGTCTTCTGAATTGGCTGCGTTTTCTTCGTCGCTTTCGTCAGAAGAGTCTTCTAAAGAAGCATCTCCAGGTAATAAAATCTGTAAATCTGTGTTTTCACCTAAAAAATGGGCAAGGGAAAGTTTAAGAAAATCAAAATATTTCTTCTTAATATATTGTAGTCCACTGCTACCACTATTTCCTGTGAAAACAAGTTTGACTAATCCGTCCTTATAATATTGTACATTTAAGGGTAAAATGAACGTTTCAAAAGTAATATCCTGGATGTCGTATTCTTTTTTTAAATAATCCAATATTTCAGGCCATTTTTCCTTTAAATTATCTAACATATTGTCCTCCTCAAAGTATAAAAAGGCCCAAAAGCCCATATATAAAAATATAATACATCAAAAAGGGCAAATTTTCAATATTACAAAAAAGAAATAAACATATATATTATAATAGGAAGAAAGTAAAAATCTTAAAAAGTTACAAAAATCATAAAAAAACAGCAAAATAACAAAATTTTTTTTTCGACAAATAATGACAATAACTTTTTTACAGTTATTAACATTTGAGATAATAAAATAGAAAAAATACCCAAAAAAAGGCTAAAACAGCAAAAGTTATTAACATGTTATTAACATTTAGTTGATAACTTTTGATAATTACTCCATTTTTCATCATAATGTGTTAAAGGACATAAAAAAAATTAATTTAAAACACTTGAAATTATATGGAAATTGTGGTTTAATCAGTAAATGACTGCGATTATTTTTATTATGGTAATTGTAATGATGTTTTACTATAGAACAGAAAAGGAGGTGCCGTATTATGAAAATGACATTTCAGCCAAAGAAAAGACAGAGATCAAAAGTTCATGGATTCAGAAAGAGAATGAGCACTGCAGGCGGAAGAAAAGTTCTTGCTAGCAGAAGAGCAAAAGGAAGAAAGAAATTATCAGCTTAGGTCACAGATAATGTGACCTTTCTTTATATGCAATTGAGAGGTTGGTGAAATATGAAAATGAAAGATTATACTTCATTAAAAAAGAATATCGATTTTCAAAAGGTATATAAGGAAGGAAAATCAAAAGCTAACAAATATTTAGTAATGTATGTTTTACCAAATGATTTAGGCATTAACAGATTAGGTATATCCGTTAGTAAAAAAGTAGGAAATAGTGTAGTAAGACATCACCTAACCCGCTTAATCAGGGAAAGCTATAGACTAAATAGTAATATGTTCAATAGTAGTTTGGACATAGTCGTAGTAGTGAGAACCACTGCTAGGGACGAAAATTATCATTCATTAGAAAGTGCTTTAATGCACTTAGGAAAGATTCAGAACATCTTGCAGAAAAATACAAACTAAAGAAAGTGTTATTTAGTATAAAGTGAAGTATTATTTAATATTGGACGTAATTAGTTTGGCAAGATGAAGTTCGTAACTAAATGGAAAATAAAGTGCTAATGACTTAGTGAGTAAATATTAGGAATAATGTTATGGATAAGGTTAAGAAAATTTTTAAGAAGATAGGAAAATTTATTAATTTAATTCTTATTGGAATGGTTAGAATTTATAGGAAGTATATTTCACCTATGAAAAGAATGCCATCTTGCAGATACATTCCTACATGTTCTCAGTATGCAATAGAAGCTTTACAAAAATATGGACCCTTAAAAGGATCTTATCTTGCAATAAGAAGGATATTGAGATGCAATCATTTCCATAAAGGAGGATACGATCCAGTTCCTTAAAGGAGGATTAAATGGATAATTTGATTATCGCCACTCAGACTGGTGGTATTTTAAAACCATTTGCATGGATTTTAGGAAAAATCCTTGAAGTTTTATATGATGGTTTTGCTTTTTTTGGTATTTATAATATTGGTCTTTTAATTATTGTATTTACTTTTGTAGTTAGAATGCTTATGTTACCAATGACAATTAAGCAACAGAAATTTACAAAAATGAATTCTGTTATGACACCTGAAATTCAGGCAATTCAGAAAAAGTACAAGGATAAGAAAGATCAACAGTCACAGTTAGCAATGCAGGAAGAAATGAAGGCTGTTTATGATAAATATGGAACATCACCAACAGGTAGTTGTTTACAGCTTATTATTCAGATGCCTATTCTTTTCGCATTATACAGAGTAATTATGAATATACCTGCGTATGTTCAGCCTATTAAAGAATTATATGTTTCTGTAATCACAAGTTTAAATGCATCACAGATGAGCCAGTTCTTTGGTATTAACACAGCAGGTTCAAAGTTAAAAGCTTCACAGATTACACAGTGTATTGATGCTTTAACAGGATATTCATCAAGAACTAAAGGTGCTATTAATTTGGCAAAGGGTGTTGATGCAAGCAATGTTTTATCAGCTTCATCAAACACAAGTGCTGCGGACAAGATTAACAGTCTTAACAGTTTCTTTGGTTTAAACCTTGGCATATCACCAAGTGCAATGTTTAAGGCAGGAACAGTAACATTAATCGTTGCTTTAATTATTCCTATTCTTTCCGGTATATTCCAGTTATTAAGTGTACAGCTTTCACAGAAAATCAATGGTGTTGCAAGTACACAGGATAATCCAATGGCAGGCTCTATGAAGGCAATGAATATTATGATGCCATTATTCTCAGTATATATGTGCTGGATTTTATCAGCAGGTATCGGTTTATACTGGATGGCAGGTTCGTTGATTATGATGCTTCAACAGGTAATCATTAATCTGTATCTGGGTAAGATGGATGTAAATGATATTATAGAAGCAAATAGGGAAAAGGCAGCTGAAAAAGCAGAAAAGAGAAAAGCAAAGCAGGGAATTTACAGAGAACAGGTTTTACAGGCTTCAAAAACAAATACAAGAAGCGTTCAAAGTAGTTCAAACATGACTGCAGCTGAAAAAGAAGAAAAAATCAGAAAATCAAAAGAAAATGCAAAGGCCGGTTCATTGGCTGCAAAAGCTAATATGGTCAGTGATTATAATAAGAAACACAGCAAATAGAGGTAATAAAGATGGAATATGTAGAATATAAAGGAAAAAACGTTGACGAAGCAATTACTAATGCATGCGTCGCTCTAGGTATTGCAGCTGATAAACTTGATTACGATGTTGTAGAAAAAGGTTCAAACGGTTTTTTAGGATTTGGTAGCAAACCTGCTATTATTAAAGCTAGAAAAAATGAATCAGTAGAAGACATTGTAACTGAATTTTTAAACAAAGTTTTCAGTGCAATGGAACTTACAGTTAAGTTAGACATTAAAGTTGAAGAAGGTGAAAAGGAAAACACAATCAACATTAATGTAATTGGTGATGATATGGGAATTCTTATTGGTAAGAGAGGACAAACACTTGATTCATTACAGTATCTTGTAAGCCTTGTAGTAAACAAGGAAAGCGATAAGTTTAACAGAGTTAAGCTTGATACTGAAAACTATAGAGAAAGAAGAAAAGCAACACTTGAAAATCTTGCTAGAAATATTTCTTTAAAAGTTAAGAGAATTAAGAAACCTGTAGCATTAGAGCCAATGAATCCTTATGAAAGAAGAATCATTCATTCAGCTTTACAGAACGATAAGTTCTGTACTACAAAGTCAGAGGGCGAAGAACCTTACAGACACGTAGTAGTAATGCTTAAGAAGAGAAACAATAACAGATAATTTGTTTTAAATAACCTGTTAGGTTAAGTTGGGATATACCTGATTAAACCTGACAGGTTTTTTTATGTAATAAGAAATTCCTTCAGAATTTCTTATTACATAAAAAACGTTCCACTATGGATGCACCCTGCGTGAATGGAAAAATGTTGCTAAATAGGCACGCGCTGGTTGTGTAGAATGTCGCAAGGGACATTCTTTTTACCCTTTTTATAATAATGAGAATGTGGTATACTCTTACATTAGGTAATTATGCAATTATAAATAATATTAATTTAAGGTGATTTATGAAGATTACAGATACAATTGCGGCTATCTCAACATCAACAGGTAATTCGGGTATTGGAATTATTCGTGTTAGCGGAGATGAAGCCATTGAAATAGTTGATAAAATTTTTAAGTCGAATAAAGAAGGAAAGAGATTAATTAATGTTAAATCTCATACAGTTAATTACGGAAATATTGTAGATGGGGAAAAGGTTCTTGATCAGGTTTTAGTTCTTGTAATGAAAAATCCACATTCATATACAGGTGAAGATACAGTAGAAATTGACTGTCATGGTGGTATGTTGATTTTGAAAAAAGTTTTGGATTTAGTAATTAAGAATGGTGCTAAGTCAGCTGCACCAGGTGAATTTACTAAAAGAGCTTTCTTGAATGGCAGATTAGATTTGTCTCAGGCTGAGGCTGTTATGGATTTAATCAATTCTCAAAATGATTTTGCGTTAAACAGTTCAATTGAACAGTTAAAGGGTGGAGTTTCTGAAAAAATTAAAGAAATTAGAAGTGATGTGATTTACCATATTGCTTTTATTGAGTCAGCATTAGATGATCCGGAACATATTAGTCTTGATGGATACGATAATGAAATTTCTGAAATGATTAATAAGAATATAAGCAAGATAAAGAAAATGATAGATACTTTTGACAATGGTAGAATAATGAAGGAAGGTATAAAAACTGTTATTTTAGGTAAGCCAAATGCAGGAAAGTCTTCACTTCTTAACCGAATGTTAGGAGAAGAACGTGCCATTGTAACGGATATTGAGGGAACAACAAGAGATACCTTAGAAGAAAATATTAACTTAAATGGTTTGTCTTTGAAAATTATTGATACTGCAGGTATTAGAAATACTGATGATAAAGTTGAGCAGATTGGTGTAAATAAGGCTAAAGAGATTGCCGAAGGTGCAGACCTTATTATTTATGTAGTTGACGGTTCAAAAGACATAGATGAAAATGACAAGGAAATATTAGAAATTATAAAAAATAAAAAAGTTATTGTTTTATTAAATAAGACTGATATTGATCGCGTTGTGGACATAGAACAATTAAATGAAATACCTAAAGAGGATATTATTGAATTTTCAGCAAAAGCTGGTTTGGGAATGGATGAACTTGAAGAAAAAATAAAAGATATGTTTTATTCAGGTGAGATTACTTTTAATGACCAGGTTTACATTACAAATGCAAGACACAAAGAAGCATTAGAAAATTCTTACAATAGTTTGCTGAAAGTCAAAGAGTCTGTTGATGCAGGCATGCCGGAAGATTTTTATTCAATAGATTTGATGGATGCTTACGAACAACTGGGACTTATAATTGGAGAAAGCGTAGAAGACGATTTAGTAAATGAAATTTTCTCAAAATTCTGTATGGGAAAATAATAAATTTAGTGAAGAGAAGAGAGAAGAAATGTTAAAGATTGAAAAAAATTATGATGTAGTAATAATTGGTGCAGGACATGCAGGTTGTGAAGCTGCTTTGGCATCAGCTAGACTTGGACTTGATACTATAGTTTTTACGGTAAGTGTAGACAGTATCGCACTTATGCCATGTAATCCTAATATTGGTGGAACATCTAAAGGACATTTAGTTAGAGAAATAGATGCTTTAGGTGGCGAAATGGGTAAAAATATTGATAAAAGTTTTATTCAATCTAAAATGCTTAACAAGTCAAAGGGACCGGCTGTGCATTCACTTAGAGCACAGGCTGATAAACAGAATTATACTAGAGAAATGAGACACACTCTGGAAAATACAGATAATTTAACTATTAAACAGGGAGAAGTTTCAGAATTAATAGTTGAAGATGGTGTTATTAAGGGCGTTAAAACTGTATCAGGTGCAACTTATTATGCAAAAGCAGTAGTTTTAGCTACAGGTGTATACTTGAAATCAAAGTGTATTTACGGTGATGTTTGTGAATATACTGGTCCTAACGGACTTATGGCAGCAAATCATTTATCAGATTCTTTAGTTGCTAACGGAATTAAGATGAGAAGATTCAAAACAGGTACACCTGCCAGAGTAGATAAACGTTCAATTGATTTTTCAAAAATGGAAGAACAGTTTGGAGATGAAAGAATTGTTCCATTTTCCTTTTCAACAGATCCGGAAAGTATTCAAAAAGAACAGGTTTCATGTTGGTTGACTTATACAAATGAAAAAACACATGAAATTATAAGAGATAACATTGACAGATCACCTTTATTTTCAGGTATGATTGAGGGAACAGGTCCAAGATACTGCCCTTCAATTGAGGATAAGGTTGTTAAGTTTGCTGATAAAAACAGACATCAGGTGTTTATTGAGCCTGAAGGACTTTATACAAATGAAATGTATTTAGGTGGTATGTCATCATCACTTCCTGAAGATGTTCAGGACGCAATGTATCACACAGTACCAGGACTTGAAAATGCCAAAATAGTTAGAAATGCGTATGCAATAGAATATGATTGTATTGATTATGGTCAGTTACTTCCAAATTTGGAGTTCAAAACAATAAAAGGTTTGTTTAGTGCAGGTCAGTTTAATGGAAGTTCAGGCTATGAGGAAGCTGCAGCTCAGGGTATTGTTGCCGGAATTAATGCTGCAAGATTTGTTCAGGGAAAAGAAGGCATTGTTATTGACAGATCACAAGGTTATATTGGTGTGTTAATTGATGATTTGGTAACTAAAGAAAGCCATGAACCTTATAGAATGATGACTTCAAGAGCTGAATACAGATTACTACTTAGACAAGATAATGCTGATTTAAGATTATCTAAGTTAGGATATGAAATAGGTCTTGTTCCAAAGGAACGTTATGATTATATTTGCAGAAAAGAAGAGTTAATAGAAGAAGAAATTAACAGACTTGAAAATTATAAAATTGGAGCAGCAAAAGAAAATCAGGATATCTTGGCAGATTTAGGTAGTTCATCATTAAAAACAGCAACTACCTTAGCTGAATTAATAAGAAGACCGGAGCTTGACTATGAAAAGATTGCTCCATTAGATAAGGAAAGACCTGAATTGTCATATGATGTAAAAGAACAGGTTAATATAAATATTAAGTATAATGGATATATCGAAAGACAAAAGAAACAGGTTAAAAACTTTAAAAAGCTTGAAAACAAAAAAATTCCTGAAAACTTTGACTACACAAAGGTAAATAGTTTAAGAAAAGAAGCTGTACAGAAGCTGGAATTCTATAAACCATTAAGTATTGGTCAGGCTTCACGTATTTCAGGGGTTTCTCCTGCAGATATTTCAGTGTTGTTAATTCATATGGAACAACATAAAAGTAAGTAATTGTTTTTTATAGAGTAATAAGTTAATATAGTGATTGATAAATGTATTTAAATAATATTATTTAAATACATTTATTTATGTAAAGAGTTATCGAAAGTTAATTAGAATATATTAATAAGTAATTGGATAATTAGATGAATATGTAAATGAGTAAATAAATGAGTAAATGTATGAGCGTGTATATGATTATATAAATGAGTGTATTAATAAAAAAGTAATATATGTACATATAAACAAGTGTATTAATAAAAGTAATATATGTGCATATAAATGAGCATATGGATACAGTGATATATGCACATATAAATGAGTATATGAATAAAGTAATGTATGCACATATATAATATTTAGAAATATATAATATGCAATTTAAAGTATTTATTTGGATGCAATAAAAATTTAGGAGATTATATGAACGGCAAAGAATTGTTAATTGATGGAATAGAAAAGATTGGATTAGAAATAAGTGAAGAACAAGCTAACCAGTTTATGAAATACTATGAAATGCTAATAGAAACTAATAAGGTTATGAATCTTACAGCAATTACAGAATTAGATGAAGTAATAATAAAGCATTTCATTGATAGTTTATTAGCTGCAAAGAAAATTAATGTAAATAATTTTGATTCACTAATAGATGTAGGAACCGGTGCAGGTTTTCCAGGTATTCCAATTAAGATTATGTTTCCTGAAATTAGAGTGGTGTTATTGGATTCATTAAATAAAAGATTAAAGTTTTTAAATAATGTAATTGATGAATTAGGCTTAAAAAATATAACAACTGTTCATGGGAGAGCTGAAGATATTGCACATATGTATGAATATAGAGAAAAATTTAGCTTATGTGTGTCAAGAGCCGTAGCTAATTTATCAACTTTATCTGAATATTGTATTCCATTTATAAATGAGAGTGGAATATTTATAAGTTACAAGTCTGAATTCAGTGAAGAAGAAACTGATAATGCAAAAAAGGCTATAAAAGTTCTTGGTGGAAAGATTGAAGACACCTATATTGAAGAATTACCACATTCTGATATTAATAGGAGTTTTGTTGTAATAAAAAAAGAGCGTTCTACATCTAATAAATACCCAAGAAAAGCAGGTGTACCATCAAAGAAACCAATAAGATAAGGAGAAAATAGTGACAAAAGATTATCTGTTTAATAGAAAAAGTAAATTACAAGAAAAATTAAAGATATATGAAGATAAATTAAATGATAATATGTATTCAATTGTTGAGTCTAAAAATAAAATAGACCATTTAGAATCAATGGTTGATGAAGCTTCTGAAATCTTTTCCGTACGAGGAAGAGGTGATAGTGGTTTAAATAATCAGGAAATTAACCAGTTAGAAGTACATATATCATCATATTTAACTGAAAATGATTGTTTAAAAGATAAAATTAGCAAATTATCCAATGAAATCAGTATAATTGATGCCTGTTTAGAAGAAATATCGAATGTTTCACGTGAAACATTTGATATAAAAGAAACTAAATTACATGAAAGGAAAGAAAATAATACTGTTAAAAGTAGTATACATACTAATCTGAATATAGACAATAATAAAATTATTGATAATTTGGCAGAAAGTTTAAATCTTATAGAAATTGATAAATATAAAGCCAAAGATAAAATACGGGAAGTAATAAATATGTTGGAAAAATAAGATGTTTCACGTGAAACATCTTATTTTTATGTCAAATGAAGCTGTTTATAAGTAGTATAACATTAAAATATTATATAATAGGTGTAAGCTAATATTAAATAATAGTTTTAAACTTTACTCCGGGGTAAGATTCAGAATAAAAATAATGAATATGTAATATTTAGTGCAAAGTGGATAAGAAACTTCATTTTAGCACTATAATAGATATTTAAATTATCTTCTAAATCAAATAAATAACATACATATAAATAAAAATAAGTATATATTGTAAAAAATATAGAAATACTATCAAATCATCTATAAATAACTATTTATTATTAAAAAACTGCAAATATTGAATGTTTCACGTGAAACATTCAATATCTATGTATAAATACATAATCAATTATATAGATATTGTTAAATTTAATGTGAATCAATAAAATATAAAAAATATAAGAGATGTATATACAAATATAATAATATAAATAGATAAATAAATATAAATACATATAAATATATACAGATATCTAATATATATAAGTGAATTAGATACGAGAAAATATGAAAATAAATGTTTCACGTGAAACATTTTGAAAAAAATACAGTTAAAAATATATAATAGATGCCAAAAGGAACTAATTAATCTTACAAATATATAGAAAAGCATATATTATTGTGGTAAAATAGCTAAATGGGGAAATTTGACTTAAAAATAAGAAAGAAAGGCATTAGTTATACTAATGATAGATAGTAAATGGGTAAAATTATTGCAATTGCAAATCAAAAAGGTGGTGTAGGCAAAACAACTACAGCAATTAATCTATCTTCTTGTTTAGCAGAGAATGGAAAAAAAGTATTATTAGTTGATATAGATCCGCAGGGAAACGCAACAAGTGGAGTTGGAATAGTAAAACAGAATCTTGAAAATACAATTTATGAGTTATTTTTGGGAGAATGCACTGTTTCTGAGTGCTTAACACAAAGTGTAGTGGAAAATTTAAACGTTTTACCTTCAAATGTTAATTTATCAGGGGCAGAAATTGATTTGATAGGCGTTGATGGAAGAGAATTTATATTAAAAGAGACTTTAGAGATGGTGAGAGATCTTTATGAATATATAATTATTGACTGTCCTCCATCTTTAAATATTTTAACTGTTAATGCCATGGCGGCAGCTGATTCAGTTATAGTTCCAATTCAGTGCGAATATTATGCATTAGAAGGATTGTCTCAATTAATACATACTATTAATCTGATTCAAGAGAGATTAAACGAGAATCTCGAAATAGATGGTATTGTATTCACAATGTTTGATAAAAGAACTAATTTATCAACAGAAGTTATTGAAAATGTTAAAGAAAACATACAAATTAAGATTTATGATACTGTAATACCAAGAAATGTTAGATTAGCAGAAGCACCAAGCTATGGATTACCAATTCATATGTATGATGGTAAATCGGCTGGAGCTATTGCTTATAACAATCTGGCATTGGAAGTTATAGCAGAAGAATAATTTATCAGTTTTTATATTATTATATTACATTATTATTTCGTATTATAGTATAGAAGTTTTTATAAAAAAAAAGGTTGAAAAATTATCAAAATATGATCATAAATATAGAAATTATATGGTAAAATGTTAATAAAATATATGTACATAGATAAAATTACAGGTAAATGTTCATTTGTTTATCTATTTATTTATAGTTACAAAGATGATGTACATATATAAACGACATGAAAAGGAGTTTATATGGCAGCAAAAAGAAAAGGATTAGGGAAAGGTATAAATAACTTAATTCCTGAAACTGATGTTATAAGGTCTACACCTAAAAAGAAAACAGAGAAGAAGGAAGTTGTCAAAGAGGTTGTAAAGGAAGTAATTAAAGAAGTAAAAGTTCCGGTTCCCGGAGATACAATGATGAAAATATCAGACATAGAACCTAATAGAGAACAACCAAGAAAGAATTTTGACAAGGAAGCTTTACAGGAATTAGCTGATTCTATTAAACAATTTGGAATTATTCAGCCAATTGTTGTACAGAAGAAAGATGATTATTATGAAATTATAGCAGGAGAACGCAGATGGAGAGCCGCAAAGCTTGCAAAATTAAAGGAAGTTCCTGTTATTATAAAAGAATATTCAGATAGAGAAGTAATGGAAATTGCTTTAATAGAAAATATTCAACGAAAGGATTTAAATCCTATTGAAGAAGCTTTAGCTTATAAGAGTTTAATTGATGAATATAGTTTAAAACAGGAAGAACTTGCAAATAGAGTGTCAAAGTCAAGAACTGCAATTGCGAATTCTATGAGATTGTTAAAATTAACAGATAGTGTTCAAAATATGCTGATTAATGACGAAATTTCAATGGGACATGCGAGAGCTTTGTTGACTTTAGAACAGGAAGATTTGCAAATTGAAGCGGCAAAGACTATTGTTAGCAAGGGATTAAGTGTACGTGACACTGAAAAATTAGTAAAGTCAATTCTTAATCCAAAGCAGGTTAAACTTCCAATTCCATCAGCAGAAGCAGCTATATACGATGCTATAGCTAATAAGTTAAGAGAAAAAATGGGCACAAAAGTTTCAATTAATCACAAGAAAAATGGTAAAGGAAAAATTGAAATTGAATACTATTCACAGGAAGAATTAGAAAGATTACTTGAAATGTTTGATGATATCAAAGAGTAATTATTATCAAAAAAATAAGATAGATAGTAAGAAGAATTAATCCAAATGGAAATAAGATATCGAATGATACTTCGTATTAATAAAATAAAATAGTATCAGATATTAATCAAAAATAACAAAACAAAAGGAGTAGAAAATGAAAGATTATATTTATTTAGGAATAATAGCAGTTATGTTTGTAGTATTTTTAATTCTACATATTAAGCAAAACAACAGAATTACAAAACTTATGAACAGATATGAAAAGTTCATGAAAGGTAAGAATGCTGAAAATTTATCAGCAGCAATTGAAGAAAACTTCCAGCAGATGGATAAACTTCAGCAGGCATACACATCTAATGAAGAAAAAATGGATAAAACATTGCATAATTTAACATCAACATTCCATAAATTAGGAATTGTAAAGTATGATGCTTTTAAGGAAATGGGTGGAAATTTAAGTTTTGCTCTCTGCATGCTTGATGACACAAATACAGGTTTTATCCTAAATACAATGCACGGTAGAGATAGTAGTTATACTTATATTAAGGAAATTACTAAAGGCGAAGCTTATGCTACATTAGGTGAGGAAGAAAAAGAAGCCTTAGAAAAAGCAATGAATAGTTAAATTAATAACAAAAGTTACAAAAGAATTATAGAACAAAATAAATATAAATTATAAAAAAATTAAATGAGAATAAAAATATCCTGCAGATTAAAAATGGAAAGGTCTGAAAACTACATAAAATTTAACTACAAAGTAAAATTTTATACAAAATGTTTTCTACAAGAAGTTTTGAAAACACTCAACCATTTTTGTTTGCAGGATATTTTTTACCTATTAAGGTCTTATTTTTACCACTTAGCAAAATTGTATTTACAATTCATCAGCCAATTAATAAAATGTATGTATGTTAAAGAAAATTTAAGAGGAAGCTTATGAAAATTACAGTTGATGTGAATGAAAACTACATAGAAAATGAGGTTGTAATAAAATGTTCTGAAATTAATGAAGAAATAATTAATTTGCAGAAGATACTTTCGACTAGGAATGCCATAAATACAAAAATTGAGTTGTATAAAAATAATGTGGAGTTTTATGAGGCGTTAGAAAATATAATATTTTTCGAAACTGACGGTGATGTTGTAAAAGCTCATACAAGAAATAATATTTTTGAAACGAAAAACAGACTCTATGAACTGGAACAGATTTTGCCATGTTATTTTTGTAGAATATCAAAGTCGGCAATTGTTAATGTAAAAGAAATATATTCTATTACTAAAAACATAACAGCTTCTTCAAAAATTGAATTTAAAAATACTCATAAAAATATCTTTGTATCAAGAGGATATTTTAAGCCATTAAAAAATAAGATAGATGAGATAAGGAGTATAACATGAAAAAAAGAGCAGGTAATATTTTTTGTGGAGTTTTAATTATAGCAGCAACAATTTTGTGGATGTTAAGTAAACTGGGCTATATAGGTGATGCAGTAACAGGACATATTATAGTGTCTACATTATGGATAGCGTGGCTGATTAAGGGATGTATAGAAAGAAAAAGTTTTTCTATTTTTATGTCGTTGGCATTTCTTGCAATTGTATGGAACAAAGAGCTTGGTATAGAAGCGATAACACCATGGCCTGTTATGGGAGCAGCAATTTTTTTAACAATCGGAGTTTCATTCATATTTAAAGATAGCAAAAGAAAAAAATGGCAGCATAAGTATTATAATAAGTATGATAATAACTATCAAAAAAAGTTTAATGAAAACAATAATAATTTTGAAAATGATAATAACACAACAGATGAAAGGAACACAGAATATGGAACATCACAACCACACGAAAGTCATGTTGATGGTGAACATGTTTATCATATGAATAGGTTTTCAGGTGCAGAAAAATACATTGATTCACAGAATCTAAAAAGCGTTGAGATTATTAACAAAGCAGGTGGTATGGAAGTGTATTTAGATAATGCCAAAGCTGCAGGAGATAAAGTATACATGAGAATTGAATGTATAGCAGGTGGCATGGAAATATATGTACCAAAAAATTGGAAGGTTCAGAATAACATCGACTGTTTTGTAGGTGTTGTTGAAGAACCGGCAGACATAGACATGGCAGTAAATGATGTTACTTTGGTTATTAGTGGAATTGTAAGAGCTGCAGGAGTTGAAATAATCAGGGTATAAATAAGAATAGATTAATCTAATAAACATTCCACTAGGGATGCACACTCGTGGGAAAAGAAAATAGTTGTGGACGGGCACGCACTTGGTGTGTAGAATAATACATTAAAGATATTAGATAAAAACATTAAAAATAAATATTAAATAAATAATATTAGATAGATACATTAAAAAAGACATGGGGTTCAGATTGTAATCATAGAAAGTTTAGCTGCCTATAATTAATATGAACTCCATGTCTTTTTTGTTTATTAAAGTTATATAGATCTTAATATTATATAACTCTTAATATTCTATAATAGAAATTAAACTATTTAACAAATCTTCTTCTCCGGGATTCTTCTTGCCAAGTCTTGCGGCTGCCACAATTGGAATCCAGTTATGAACATACTTTGAACTTGTGTTAGTTGCATCGCAGAATTTTGTTAAATATAAATCAGCGTATTCTGGCATGTTCGTCTTCATCCAAATATAAGTGCGGGCTACGTCGGCACTGGCACTGCCCTGGGCTGCATGATTCCAATCTAAAATGTAATCACCATTATCAGATACCAAAATATTGTGTGGTGTAAAATTACCATGAACAAGTTTCTTGTGTTTTGGACATGTGTTAAGCATATCTAAAAGATCAATTTTCATGCCTTCGTCTAAGTCTGATAATTTAATATAATCTGTAAGCTTGTCCTTCTGAATTGGAAGTTTAGGACATTTAAATTTATGAATAGAAGTATGAACTTCAACCATTTTGTCTAAATATTTATCAACATTATCAGGATCATTTTTTATTAAAGAAAATAAAGTGTCCCCTTTAATGGAATCTGATTTAAAACACCAGTGGTTGTCGTTAAAAGTTACTTCTTTAATAGAAGGAACTTTGACACCTGCGGCTTCAACTTCAGTTGTAATAAATGATTCTAAAAAAACTAATCTTTTGTCATAGTTTTCATTGAAAACCTTATATGTATCAATTCCATTAGTGTATATTTTATTGTTACGTCTTGTGTTAATTATTTCAAAATTCATAAGTAAACCTCTTAAATATATATTTACATTCCAAATTAGTATATCACAATTAAAAAATCTTGGCTACAATCCTTGAAAAAATAAGGCTATACCTTGCAAAAATAGTATGTTAGGGGTATAATCGAAATACCGTTTTAATAATAAAAAAGCGTGAAAAAACATAGAAAATAGGTGGTAATAAATATGTTAGATATTAAATTTGTCAGAGAAAATCCTGATATTGTTAAACAGAACATTAAGAACAAATTCCAGGATAAGAAACTTCCATTAGTTGATGAAGTTATAGAATTAGATAATCAGAATCGTAAAATCAAAAAAGAAGTTGAATCACTTCGTGCTGAAAAGAATAGTTTATCAAAGAAGATTGGTGGACTTATGAAGGAAGGCAAGAAGGAAGAAGCTGAAGAAATTAAGGCAAAAGTTGCTGCCGGTAATGCTAAGATTGATGAACTTACAGCAGAAGAAAAGAGAACAGCAGAAGAAATTAAGAAGAGAATGATGGTTATTCCAAATATTATTGACCCATCAGTTCCAATTGGAAAAGATGACAGCGAAAATGTTGAACTTGAAAGATTTGGTGAACCTGTTGTTCCTGATTTTGAAGTTCCATATCATACAGAAATTATGGAAAAATTCAATGGCATAGATTTAGAAGCTGCACGAAATGTTGCAGGAAATGGTTTCTACTATCTTATGGGAGATATTGCAAGACTTCATTCAGCAGTTCTTTCATACGCTAGAGATTTTATGATTGATAGAGGTTTCACATACTGTGTACCACCTTTTATGATTAGAAGTAACGTAGTAACAGGTGTTATGAGTTTTGATGAAATGGATCAGATGATGTACAAGATTGAAGGTGAAGACCTTTACTTAATCGGTACAAGCGAACATTCAATGATTGGTAAGTTTATTGGAACACATACAAATGAAGAAAATCTTCCATACACACTTACAAGTTATTCACCATGTTTCCGTAAAGAAAAAGGAGCTCATGGTATTGAAGAAAGAGGAGTTTACAGAATTCATCAGTTTGAAAAACAGGAAATGATTGTTATTTGTAAACCTGAAGACAGTATGATGTGGTATGACAAGCTTTGGAAGAATACAGTAGATTTATTCAGAAGCATGGATATTCCTGTTAGAACATTAGAATGTTGTTCAGGTGATTTAGCAGATCTTAAAGTTAAGTCAGTTGACGTTGAAGCATGGTCACCAAGACAGAAGAAATATTTTGAAGTTGGTAGCTGCTCTAACTTAGGAGATGCTCAGGCAAGAAGACTTGGAATTAGAGTTAAGGGTAAAGATGGAAACTACTTTGCTCATACACTTAACAACACAGTTGTTGCTCCACCACGTATGCTTATTGCATTCTTAGAAAATAACCTTAATGCTGATGGAAGCGTAAGCATACCTGAAGTTTTAAGACCATACATGGGTGGAAAAGAAAAAATCGAAGTAAAATAATTAAGTTATTAACATATTTCCTATACAATTTATATTTATGATAATAAAATATGTAATACCTAATAAAATGTTAATATGATATATTAGTTACGGCGAAGATGTTTCTTTGCCGTAATTGATTATAAATGTCTCAGTACCTCAGTAGGATAGAGGGTTCGCCTCCTAAGCGAAACGTCGCAGGTTCGATTCCTGTCTGGGACGGGTTAAAGCAGCTACTATGTAGCTGCTTTTTAATATAATAGTAAATTTCATATAAATTTACTATTATATTAAAACGTTCCACTAGGGATGCATACTTGTAAAACATACTATTAAATGGTATTATAAAGCTTGAAGTTTTAGCATATTGAAGTAACGTACATTTAGAAATATAAGTAATGTATATTTATAAATATGCTAATAATATAAATGGAGAAAAAAGATGGAATATATTGTAATGGATTTGGAATGGAACCAAAATCCTTACGGAAAAAGTCATCAACATTCAGATTTACCATTTGAAATTATAGAAATTGGCGCGGTAAAAGTAAGTGGTGATAGGAAAGAGATAATAGATTCTTATCAACAGGTAATTAAGCCAAGAGTATATAAGAAACTTCATCATAAGATTGAGGAGATTACTCATTTCACTAATGAGGAATTAAGTCATGGTAAGGATTTCAAAAGAACCGTTTTGGATTTTTTGGACTGGTGTGGTGATGATTACATGTTTTGTACATGGGGCTCCATGGACTTAACAGAACTCCAAAGAAATATGAAGCATTATAAGTTAGAGAGAATTTTAGATTTTCCGTTATTTTACGTGGATTTGCAGAAAATGTTTAGTCTACGATATGATGATGGACACATGAAAAGAACTTTGACAAGCGCAGTTGAATATTTGGAAATTCCGGAGGACGGAGAGTTCCACAGAGCATTAAGTGATGCTTATTATACCGCAAAAGTATTACAAAAAATGGACTATGAAAAGTATAAGGGAAGATTATCAATTGATACTTTTTATTCTCCAAGAATCAAAGAGGAAGAAATCTTTGTAAGATTTGATGAGTATACTAAGTTAGTAACAAGAGAATTCTTGGACAAAGACGAAATGTTCAAAGAAGAAGAAATCAGTTCAATGTTATGTAATAAGTGCGATAAACCACTTGAAGTTATTATCGACTGGTTTTCTGATAGCGGTAGAACATACTATTGTTTAGGAAAATGTCCTGAGCATGGTTATGTTAGGGGAAAGATTAGAGTAAAAAAATTAGAAGAAGACAGTTTCTTTGCTATTAAGATTATGAAATCTACTGATGAAGAAGGTGCTAATTCAATACATGAAAAACAGGAATCAATTAGGGAAAAGAGACGAGAGAGAAGACAGAGGTCTCTGGATAAAGAAATAGTCGTTGAAGAAATATGGGATGAAAACGAAGAAGACGACGATTAAAAAAAGAGCAGTAAATCAATTATGATTAACTGCTCTTTTTTTATGTAATAAGAAATTCCTTCAGAATTTCTTATTACATAAAAAACGTTCCACTATGGATGCGCACTCCCGCGAATGGAAAAATGTTGCTAAAGCAACACCCGCTCGGCACGTAGAATGTCCCAAGCGACATTATTATATAATATAAATTCCTTAGAATGGATTTTCTGATTCTCTTGTTTCTTTGTAATTAGTAATAAGTGCATCTAATTCATCAAGAAGACATTCAACTGTTCCGTAGAATGCATCGTTGTTTGCAGGATTGTCAAAATCTTCTTTAATAGATGTAAGAGTATCAATTATATCTGTAAGTCTCTTTTTACCACTTCCGTTAAGATATAACATATATCTGCTACGTGCATTTTCCTGTGGTGTCATTTTCTTTAAAACAACTTCCATGTTTGGCTTTTCACCAATAAATCTATATGTAATAGATGGTGAAGCGTGATTAAATAAATGCTGAAGATGATAAATGTCTCCTGTTTTCTTATAATAGTTCCAAGCGAATGTCTTACGCATTGTCTGGGCACCAATTGAGCTAAGTCCAATTTTGTGACCGGCTGCACGAAGCACTCTGTATGCCTGTTCACGACAAACAGGACGATTCTGTGTCTTGTGACCTAAAATAAGATAAGCGTCAGGATCCTTTCCTTCTGTATAGTCTGTAATAATTTTTTGTAATTCTTCAGGAACTGTAAATGTGTTTTCAATATTCTTTGCTCCAATTTTTACAGTGATTTCAGATTTACCTCTAACATCTTTGTTCTTAAATGTAAGAATATCCTGAAGTTGAAGACCTGTACCGATACCAAGTTCAAACATAATATAATATTTGTAATCAATATCTTTTAGAACCTTCTTAAAATTTTCTAGTGTTTCATAGTCCTTAATAGGTGCAACCCAATTCATATAAATACCTCCTAAAATATTAATGCCTATAACGTCTTTTCATATCTCGAATTTTATTTAATTTTCTTTGATGTGCTTTAATAGCAATGATAGCCGCAGCAACTATTGCAATAAATAAAACAATTAAAATAATTGGAAGAAAATTAAATGATGTTTTCTTTGAATTATTTGTAGTTGTTTTACTATTATTGGCTTTTTCAGGAGCCTTAGTAGTTGTACTAACAGCATTTGTTACTATGTTATTAGTTGAAGTAGTTTCCTCAACTTTAGTCTCATCATTGTCTTTAGACTGTGTATAGTTAATATTTGCAGTTCCAAGAACCATATCCCCATATTTATAGGTAATTGTTGCAAATGAACCATCAGTTAAATTGAAAGATACATCAGTATCTAAATCGCTAAATGAAATTCCTTTTGGAATTAGAATTGATGCATTCTTGTCTACTGTAATATTTGAAATTGTATCAGAAAAAGGTGATATAAAATCATTAGAAGTGTCGAAGTTAAATCGACTATCATTTTCGGATACATTTTCGTAGTTAAAATTATCAAAACCGTAATCAAGTAATCTCTTTGTATCGTCGAAAACCTGATCACCGTTAGATTTCAGCACAACAGATATAAGTGAAACATTTCCACGTTTTGCATAAGTCACAAGTGTTTTTCCAGCCTGGTCTGTGTAACCGGTCTTGCCACCAATTACATCTGCGTCATAATATGGACTGGTTGTAAAAAGCATCTTATGTCTCTGATATGACTGGAAAGGTTCAGTTCTCTTATTATTTGCAGGAATTGTATATTCAGTTGTATGAATTACATCCAAAAAAACAGGGTACTGTATGGCAGCTTTCATAATCATTGACATATCATAAGCTGTTACATAATGGTTATCATCATGTAAACCATTTGGGTTAGCAAAATGAGTATCTGTAGCGCCAGCCTGTTTAGCACGTTCATTCATTAGCTTGGCAAAAGCCTCTGAACTTCCTGCAATATGTTCTGCTAAGGCTGTAGCTGTTTCGTTGGCTGAGGAAAGCATTAATGCGTATAAACAATCCTTAACACTCATTTTTTCACCAACCTGACACTGAATGTTAGAATCCTCAGCAGTAAGACTGTCTAAATTCTTCTTTGAGTAAACTACAGTGTCATTCATTTTGCAATTCTCTATTGCAAGTAAAGCAGTCATAATCTTTGTAATACTTGCAGGATACATTTTCTTATGTGGATCCTTTTCGTAAATAATTGTACCTGTTGTTGGTTCAATTAGAATTGCTGATTCTCCAATAATAGATGGAGCTTTTGGTAAACTTTTCTTAGTAGCGGCAGACACATCTGTTTGCCAGCCACCAAACGCCTGCCCCACAAAAGTAACAAGCATAAAAACTGATAATATATATGATAAAAATTTCTTCATTTAAATCCTCTTTAATTCTTTTTATATGTCTCATATTATTTTACTAGGAACATGTAAAAAAATCAACAGTAATCCCCCTGGTAAAATAGTGAAAAAAGTATGAAAAATGTGTGATTAACTTAATTAAGAAAAGATTAAAAAAACAAAAAAGATTAGAATGTTAAAACACCCTAATCTTTTCTTAACTTTTTGTTATGTTATTTGCACTTCAAAATAATCTTATAAACTTATTATTAATGAACTCTTGATTTTATAACTTTTAGTCGTGTAAATTCTTCACGTTCTTTTTCTTCAAGTGCATTTTCAATAGTTTTAACAAGTACCTCATAGTTAGGTATTGTTATGTTTTGAAGAGCGTTAGCACGTTTCTGTGTTTTCTTAATGTTGTATGCCAAACGGTAGGCGGCATTTTCAATCATGGATAATCTAATTGTAAGGTCTTTTACCTTTTCAAAATGAGATTTTGCTTCGTCCAAAGATTCTGTTGTTCCGTAAAAGGAATAAACAGGATTTTGAACTTCTTCTTTATGTTTCACAAGAGGAATTTCAGTTCCCATAACACTTCGTGTTTTTATGTGAATATCCTGTTCAGGTGGAACGTTGAAGGCAAAAGTCTCTACGTTTTTGATGCCAAGCTCAATGTTGGCTTTTTCCAAAGCTGCATAAGCATCTGTAAAAGTTTTATCAATTTCATACTGAATTAATTCAGCTTTTTCTGTTAGGTCCATAATCTCACGTATAAGAATATTTCTTTTTTTGTCCATTAGTTCGTAGCCTTGTCGTGCCAGAGCCAGTGAACTTTTGGCGGCCATTAAATTACCCTTAGTAGGTACTGTATTCAAATTCAATTGTGCCACCTCCTAACTAATCTGTAAATGCGTTGTAGTATTTATCTAAAATCTTTGTATCAATTCTATCAAGTTCTTCTTTAGGAAGAATATGAAGTAATTTCCAACCTAAATTTAATGTTTCGATAATGTTTCTATTAACACCAATACCTTGACCAACAAATTCAGCTTCAAAAGCTTTACCAAATTCAAGATACTTTTTATCAGTTGGTGATAATTCATCTTCACCGATAACTGAAGCCAAGGCTCTTGCATCTCCAACTTTTGCGTAAGCAGAGAAAAGCTGGTTAGCAACATCCTGATGGTCTTCTCTTGTAAATCCTTCACCGATGCCGTCCTTCATAAGACGTGAAAGTGATGGAAGAACATTAATAGGCGGATAAATGCCCTGACCATATAATGAACGATCCAACGTAATCTGACCTTCAGTAATGTAACCTGTTAAGTCAGGTATTGGATGGGTAATGTCATCATTTGGCATTGTTAAAATAGGAATCTGTGTAACAGAACCTTTGGCACCTTTTATAATACCTGCACGTTCATAAATAGTTGCAAGTTCACTGTATAAATAACCTGGATAACCTTTTCTTGAAGGAATTTCACCTTTTGAAGAGGAAACCTCACGCATAGCTTCTGCAAAAGTAGTCATATCGGTTAGTATAACAAGAATGTGCATATCTTTTTCGTAAGCTAAATATTCTGCAACAGTTAAAGCAACTTTCGGTGTAATAAGACGTTCTACTACAGGATCATTTGCCATGTTAAGGAACATTACGGTATGTTCTAAGGCACCTGATTCTTCAAAAGAACGTTTGAAGAAGTCGGCAACGTCGTTTTTTACACCCATGGCTGCAAACACAACAGCAAACTTTTCGCTGGTGTCATCGCCTAAAGATGACTGATTAACTAACTGGGCTGCCAGCTGGTCATGTGGCAAACCGTTTCCTGAAAAAATAGGAAGCTTCTGCCCACGAATTAAAGTTGTTAAACCGTCAATGGCTGAGATTCCTGTTCTAATGTAGTTTCTAGGATATTCTCTACTAACAGGGTTAAGAGGCATACCGTTTACGTCTCTTTTTTCTCCGTTAATAGGTGGTAGCCCGTCTAAAGGCTTACCTACACCGTTAAAAGTACGGCCTAAAATATCCGGTGACAGGGCAACTTCCATAGGGTGTCCTGTTAGTTTTGTATGTGTATTGGTAAGAGACATGCCCTCGGAACCTTCGAAAACCTGAATAACAGCTTTGTCTTCATTGATTTCGATAATACGTCCAAGTCTTTTCTCTTCTCCATCGTTCATTTTAAATTCAACAATTTCGTCATAAGCGGCATCTTTTATACCTTCAAGAGCAACTAAAGGCCCGTTTATTTCGCTTAATCCTAAATATTCTATAGCCATGTTGCACCTCCTTATGCCTGTTCCTCAATAATTTTCGCGTAGAAATCATCAATTGCCACTTTGTAATCGTCAAACATTGAAAGTTTGTTATTAGGAATATCATATTTAATGGCAATAACTTTTTCAAAAATGTTATTTTGTTTAAGTATGGACATTGGTATTCCCATTGCTATAAGTTTTGATGATTTTTCGTATAAATAAAGAATTGTTTTCATCATTAATAGCTGTTTCTTTAGTGGAACGCATGTATCCTGATCATGGAACGCGTTCTGCTGTAAAAATCCTAAACGTATTACTCTGGCAATTTCCAAAGTAAGTTTCTGGTCATCAGGTAAAACGTCGCTACCAATTAATTTTACAATTTCCATTAATGAACTTTCCTGATTTAAAAGAGAAAGCACCTGTGCTCTGCAGGATGAAAAATCAGGTCCAACGTTTGTGTTGTACCAGTTAGTTAATTCATCAGCATATTCGCTGTAACTTGTAAGCCAGTGAATGGCAGGGAAATGTCTTGCGTAAGCCAGTGATTTATCAAGCCCCCAGAAGCAGCGTACAAATCGCTTTGTGTTCTGTGTAACAGGTTCTGAAAAGTCACCACCCTGTGGAGATACAGCTCCAATAATTGAAATTGAACCTTCAGTTCCGTTAAGGTTTTCCATATAGCCGGCTCTTTCATAGAAAGCAGATAATCTGCTGGCAAGATATGCAGGGAAACCTTCTTCAGCAGGCATTTCTTCAAGTCGGCCTGATAATTCTCTAAGAGCTTCAGCCCATCTTGATGTAGAGTCTGCCATAATTGCAACATGATAGCCCATGTCACGATAATATTCTGCTAAAGTAATACCTGTGTAAATTGAAGCCTCTCTGGCTGCTACAGGCATGTTACTCGTATTTGCAATAAGTGTTGTTCTGTCCATAAGTGGATTACCTGACTTTGGATCAACAAGTTCTGAAAATTCATCAAGAACCTGAGTCATTTCGTTTCCACGTTCACCACAACCAATGTAAATAATAATATCTGCATCAGCCCACTTGGCAATCTGATGCTGGTTCATTGTTTTTCCTGTACCAAAACCACCGGGTATTGCTGCAGTACCGCCTTTTGCCAAAGGGAAAAGAGTATCCATGATTCTTTGGCCCGTAACCAATGGAGCAGTAGTACCAAATCGTTTGTTAATTGGTCTAGGCTGTCTGATTGGCCATTTCTGTGTAAGAGTCAGGTCTAAAGTAGAACCATCATCTTTCTTAATGGTTACAATAGTGTCGTTAATTGTATACTGACCATCATCCACAACACTTACAACAGTTCCCTTAATGTAAGGTGGAACCATTGACTTGTGAACAATAGCTCTTGTTTCCTGAGTTGTGGCGATAATTGTACCGCCTGAGACATAGTCACCTACATTTATTGTAATGTGTACATCCCATTTTTTTGTTATATCAAGTGAGTTTACATTTACTCCTCTGGAAATAAATGCACCTGACTGTTTCTCTATTTCGCTAAGTGGTCTTTCAATACCGTCAAAAATATTATTTAAAATACCAGGAGCTAAAGTAACGAAAATAGCACTGTCTGTACCATATATTAGTTCCCCGGGTTTTAGACCACTGGTTTCTTCATAAACTTGGATGGTAGTCATTTCAGATGAAAGACCAATAACTTCACCAACCAATCTTTCAGAACTAACGTAAACCATTTCGCCCATTTTAAAGTCTGTTTTACCTTTAATATAAACAACAGGCCCGTTAATTCCATAAATCTTTCCTGTTTTCTCCAATTGACTGCCTCCTAAAATGTAAATGCAAATTGTTCCTGTTCTTCAATAAGGCGTGTTTTAAAAGAATTGTCTATAAGAATATTTTTCTCAGGAACGATAGTTCTTGTTCCACCTAGAAATTCTTTTTTATAAACTTCAATATTTACATTAAAAGATTCTTTTAAACCGTTAAGTAAATGAGAATCTTCAGGATCAATGTAAATAGTAATGTTTAAGTCACCATATTCCTTAATGATTTTATCTATTTGGTTTTCAAGCTGTTTAACATATTCAGGTGTTTTTCTATATGCTATGAGTTTTCCCCTAACAGATTCGAAAACTTTGGATTTTAATTCCGACTGCTTATTTGTAATTTGTTTTTTAATAAGCATTTGGGCTGAAGCTAACTCCTTTTTTGAATTAGCTTTAACCTGATTCATTCTGGCACGTTTAGATTCTTCTGATAAAAGAGTGGCATTTTCTTTGTGAATTGCCAGTTCATCATCTAAAGATGCCTTGTAGCTACTAAGTGATTCAGCGCTTTTGTTGTTGGCACTTTCTAAGGAAATACTTCTAAAGTGCTCCATCTTTTCTTCTATAGTCATAGCCCTGTATCCTTTCTAAATTTTGATTCCGATAGCCTCGTTAATATAGTTAGTAATGAAATTCTTTTGGCGACCAAGACCATGTCGGTCGGGAATTTCTACTAACAAAGGCTGTTTCTTGTTAAGTTTTATGTCGTCTATTACTTCAGGAATTTCAAAACTTAATTTTTCTGTTATAAGTAAAATTCCAAGATTTTTATCTTCCAGAACTTTTTCAACTGCGGCTTTTGCCTCTTTACGACCATGGACAACTACGCCTTCAACACCGGCTAAACGCATGCCTGTTAAAGTGTCTACATTGTCGCTGATTAAATACATTTTCATAAAAGCCTCCTAAGCACTGTGTACAAATGAATTTATGCAACGTGTGTAAGAATAAGGAATGCAACAATAAATCCCCAAAGAGCAATACCTTCTGCTAAGGCAACGAAGATAAGTGCTTTACCGAAAATGCTTGAATCTTCGCTTAATGCTCCAAGAGCTGCACTAGCTGAGCTTGCAACTGCGTAACCTGAACCTATACATGAAAGACCAATTGCAAGACCTGCGGCAATAAGACCTAAACCGTTAGAAGAAGCTGCATCACTTGTTACAGCGGCGCTTGCTGTGTTACTGAAAATAACGATAGTTCCTAAAAGGAAAGTTCCAAAGAATGTTAAGCAGTTTGTTAAAACTGTTCTTTTGAAACGACCTTTACTCTGTTCTCCAACAAAGTAAACTACTAATGGTAAAACAATTGTAAGTAATAAAGCTACTGAAAATAAAACATTAATTAACATATTAAAATTCCTCCTGATGTTTAAAATTATTTTTTGTTTCTTTTTCTATATGGAACGAATTCCCTGCCATTTCCTTCATAGAAACGACCAAAGATTTCGTAATATTCCAAACGAAGAACCTGTATACCAACTACAAGACCTTCCATTGCTAAAACAATGATGTTTCCGATAATTACAACGAAAATATTAGCACTGCCACCATTTTCCGCACCTGCCAAAGTCATTACAACCTGCATCATGGCTGCGTGGCTGATTGCAAAAACGCCAATACGCAGGAAGGATAAGGCATTTGATAAATAAGTGATTAAGTAATCAAACAATTCAAAAAATGCTGTGGCTGCAAAAATTCCCGGTGAATCATCAATAGGTTTCTTCTTTGCCAGTATGTTTTTCAAAGGTTCCTCTAAGAATATTAAAATTAGTGGTATAACAAACATAACTACCAGCAAAGCAGTTCCAGGTAATGGATGACCTGTCATGTATAAGAGAATAACAAGAATCACACTACCGTAGAAAATAAATCCTGTTACAGCATTAGGTCCAAACAACGCTTTTCCTAAATTCTTTTGTTTTATGGCTGTAGCAATGTTTAAAATCATGGTTGTTAAAATAATAAATGAACCAAATAAAAATGCTGCAACTAAAACAATGTTAATCTCACCTAAAAATGGAAGTGTCATCATGGAATCCAAAGGTTTTATAACTGATTCAAATTCAAAACCGAAGAAACTTCCAAACAGGGCACCAAATATACATGAGAACACTCCGGCGGCACAAACAATGCCGGCAAGATCCATTTTCTTAACTTTGTATAAAATGCCACCGCCGATTACTAAACATAAGCCCTGACCTAAATCACCAAACATTACACCAAATATAAGTGCATAGGTAATTGTCAAAAACAGGGTAGGATCAAATTCATTGTAACCTGGTAAGCCATACATACGAACAAAAAGTTCAAATGGTTTGGCAAATTTAAAGTTTTTAAGCTTAGTTGGAGGAGTTGTTTTGTGATCCTCAACATCATCGCTTACAATACAAACAACATTTACGTCATTGTCTGTTTCCTTTAAAAGCTTTTTAGCTTCCTTACTTGTCATCCAACCACAAAGAACCTGAAATGTAACGCCGGAATCTTTTGTTACAGCAGCTAATTTTCTAACATCAAAATTGCTGTAAGCTGACTCAATTCGTCTAATGGCTGAAACCAGTTTGTCCTTATTCTTCTCGATAATCTGGTTTATTTCCTGTTCTTTTTGTTTTTTCTTTTCTTCTATTTCAGTTTTTTTATTAGCTATTTCCAAACATTCGTCATTAGGAAAGCCTTTATATTTCTTTGGTATAGCTATTTCGTCAAATCTAATGTTATGGAAATCTTTCTCAACTTCATCAAAATAATCTAATGGAGCGAAGAATACACCATAAACAAAATCCGTATCATTAAGAGTTGATATGAAAATCGCATTAATGTCGGGATCTAAGTAAGATTCAAACTTGTCGAAACTGCTTTTTGGAATTCTACCAAAACGATATTTGAAAAATTCCATGTCATAAATTCTTTTAAGAGTATAATTAAGTGTCTTAAAAGGTGCTAAAATGCCATAGTCTGTGTTAAGACTTTCTATTTCTTTGTCTAAGTCATCAATTTCACTTCTAACGTCAGCCAGACTGTCATCAATTTTGTAAAGGAACTTCTCAGCATCCTTTACACCAATATTAGAAACTTTAGCTTTTTCAGGTTCCTTAACAAGTTGCATTAATTCGTGACTTTTGTTAAGTGCAGCTTTAAAAGGATTTTCTTCAGAAAAAGTAGTAAATTGTTCGTTAGAACTAAATTCCGTTAGGGCATTTTCAAGATGAATGTCATGCTTGCTTAAATAATTTTCTACCAAATTATCAATCTCAGTTTTGGGACCGGCAAGAGTGACAAAACTCATTTTTTCAATCATTATAACACCCCTTTCTTCCTATTAATATAGTGTGCAATGTTTTCACTGTCATAACCATATCGTATACATTCCATTGCAGTAATAATTTTGGCAACTTCCAAACTTTTCAAATGTAGGTAAGCATTAATGGCTGCCAAAGAGTATGGGGCAGTTTTAAAATCTTTCATATATATGGTATTTAAAACGCTGCCAAATTGTGTTTCCATATCATCATAATCATTAAAACCGTAGGTTCTGCCATAATAGCATTTGTTAAGAAGTTCAAAAAATTCTCCATCACTTTCACATTCAACAAAAGCCTTAATGTTAGAACGGTCAAGATTATAATATATTGGAATTAAAAACGAGTAGATTTGAGAATGAGAAACTGAGTAATAGTGTTTCATTCTGTAAATCCACAATATGTTAAGCAAATCAACCTGAGAACCAAAGGAGTTAACAAAATATTTCTTCTCGCCCTTTGGTACAAATGAGTCTGCATGATTCCAAATGTAACTAAAGAAAAATAAATCTAAAGACATTTCGTAATCAAATAAAACAGGGTTCTCCAAATTGGATACCGCCTTAATTACTTTCTCATAAACAGAACCATTTAGATTGCTTATAAATTCTTCCATTGTGTTAGAATTAACCAAATTATCAATATTTAATTTTGAATTTCGCTTAAAGTGTTTGTCCACCAACATCGGTATAGTGCTGCTACGACTGTCCATAATATTACGCATACAGGCTTTCAATGTGGCAATTTCATATTTCATAAAATAAAATTCCAAATATTTTCGTTGTGAAGTTCCTGCAAAATGAAAAATCTTGGAAAAATCATGATAAGTTGAAAAAGTCAGTCGACTTTCTATTTCACCACGATGAGCCTGAGTAGAATCAATTCCGGATAAAACTTCCGAGTATGCCGGAAAAGTCTGAAGATAAGTAAGTAGTTCAGACACAGTTTTTAGTCCTGTAATTTCTTCGTATTGTTGGGAAGAAAGCAGTCGTTTCTTCATAGCTCTTATTTTGGTAGTCATACCACTGTAAGCAGTGAGTTTTCCTGATTTCATTGACTACTCCTTAATAATATTGTTAAAAATCTCCTGTGCAAGAGATTCAGTTTTTTCATTATATGCAGACTCTAACTTGGCAAGTTCAGCGTTGCAGTCTTCCTGATATTTAGCGATTTCCTTTTCGCTTTCCTTTGCAAGAGTCTTCTCGTATTCATTAACCTGCGCATTAACCTGATCTTCTAAGTTCTGGTCAAAAGCCTGCTTTTCCTTGCTAATGTAGTCAGCATATTTGGCTTTTTCATCCTGAGTTTTCTGCATTATCTTAGCAGAAGCAGAGTCAATGTTTGCAAGTTGGTCGATAATACTGTTAAGTTCCTGACTCATAGTAGGTCCTCCTTATTTTGATTGGCATTACAAATTCATAAAACATTTGATAAATATAGGAAGTTTTATAAATTAGTATGCCGTAAATATAAAAGAACCGGTTTTTGTACCGGTATTTAAAAATTATACATGAGTAATAAATCTCACAATTTAACTTTAGCACTTTTACAAGAAATTACAATAAAAAACTTGAAAAATTGTGCAATTAATCATAAAATCCTTAGAGACAATAATATATGAATATAATACTTTAAAAATTGTTAAAATATACGCAAAAGGAGAAATTCATGAGATTAAGAAATGTACCCGGTTCAAGAGAAGCCATTGCCGATAACAATATGGCAATTAATGAACCAACAGAACTTAAAGGAAAGTGGAAGGAAGAGTTTGGAAATGACAACCCTATTAGAATTGAAATAGGAATGGGTAAGGGAAAGTTCATTACAACTCTTGCAATGGAAAATCCAGACATTAACTATATTGGAATTGAGAAATATTCAAGTGTACTTATTAGAGCAATCGAAAGATGTGAAGAGATTGAAGTACCTAACCTTAGATTTATAAGAATGGAAGCAGAATATATCTGTGATGTTTTCGAAAAAGGTGAAGTGGATAGAATTTACTTAAATTTCTCAGATCCATGGCCAAAGGACAGACATGCTAAAAGAAGATTAACTTCAAAACAGTTTTTTGAACGTTATGATGTAATTCTAAAAAAAGATGGTATTGTTGAATTTAAAACAGACAATGATTTATTATTCCAGTTTTCATTAGAGCAGGTTCCGGAAGCCGGCTGGGAATTAATAGAACAAACATGGGATTTACATAATGATGAAAGATTAATGCAGGGAAATGTTATGACTGAATACGAAAGCAAATTTTCACAAATGGGAAATCCAATACACAAGTTAATTGCCAAAAGATAATTTATTAGAAAGTTAAAAAGAGGAAAGGTTAAGCAAAAAACTTAATCTTTCCTCTTTTATATAGTAAAAATTTATTTTTCTTCTGTCTGATTTTTAAATCTATCTTTTAATTTATTATATAATTTTTTATCAGGTTTATTTTTTCGTACCTTTTCATTAGTTAAAATTGGTAGGTCTATATTCTTTTCTTTAAGTCGTTTGTCTACGGCATCCTCAGTTAAACCGGTAATAACCGCAACACATGGAACACCAAGCAGCATACCGATAACACCGGCAAACCATCCACCAATAGTGATGGCAAAAATAATCCATAAAGGCCTAAGACCTGTTGAGTCACCAAGAATCTTTGGACCAATAACATTACCATCAAGCTGCTGAATAATAATAATTAAAACAGCGAATACCAATGCACTCTTTGGCGAGTAAATGCAAAGAAGTAAAACACTTGGTACACCACCAATGAACGGCCCGAAATATGGAATCATATTTGTTATACAAACAACAATGCTTACAAGCAAAGCACAATCGGAAAATCCTTTAACACCAAAGAACGAAATTACAATCATTGAAACAAAACATAAAAGACCAATAATAAGTGAGTCTACCATTTTGCCATCAAAGAAATCACTGAAAATTTTAATTGAACGTTTTGTCACATACCAGATTCTTTCAGCACGTTCTTTTTTGAAAAATGCAAAAACAACACGTTTAATTCCACGAGCCTGCATTTTTTCATCAATAATAAGGTAGCATGATACAATAATGGCTACAATAAAATTAATAGCAAACTTCACAACAGAAACACCGGTTGTAACAATAGTAGTTGTAAGTGTTGAAATGAATTTGCTTAATGTACTTTGTAAAGTAGTATCAGCGTTAGTAACGGTATTCTGAATATATTTAAAATCAATATCAGGATATCTTTTTGAAAGATTATTAATAAAATCCATAATACTGTTTGCCCAATCAGGCATTTTATCAAGCAACTGCGTCAAACTGTCAATAATCTCAGGAATAAGATAAACCAAGCCAACTACCAAAACAGAAATAACAAGCAAATAGGAAAAAAGAATTGCAAGTAATCTGTTTAATGCATTATTTGTAATGTGAAGCCATTTCTTAAAAACAGTCTTTCTCATCCAAGAAACAAGAGGGCTAATAAGAAAGGCAATTAAAATACCCATAAAAAAAGGTGACAAAGTAGATAACAGAGTATTAAGGGTGGCTGAAGTTGATTCCCAAAAGAAAACAGCTCTAATAATAATAGCCATAATCAAAACAGTTACAGTGCTGTAAATGCAAATAGTAAAATATCTACTGTTACCTTCGAATTTGTTTTTGTTATCGCTCATATAAGTCTCCTAAAAAATTCAATTTTATTTCCCACTTTTGTGCAAGCACAAGTAGGCTAATAACTTTTTGACACTGTTAAGTATAAATATAAAATGAAATAAGTACAAGGGTAAAAGTTGTACTTATGGTAAAATAAATTCATATATAATAGGTAGAAACTACATCAAGTAAGGCAAAATAATAAAAAATTACAAAAAAGTTAAAAAAAATTGAAAAAACTCTTGAAAAAGTGTGAAGGCTAGTATATAATAACACTTGTCGCTGATGAAGTGACAAAAATAAGACAAGCGCCTCTAGCTCATTTGGTAGAGCACCTGACTCTTAATCAGGGTGTGCAGGGTTCGAGCCCCTGGAGGCGCACTTGCGGGTACCGTTTCGGACATTAAATTGCCTGGGGTGGTACTTTTCTTTGTGCGTAAGCAATGAGCAGTGTAAAAAAAAAGAGCAGACTTAAAGAGGAATACTCGTATTCCGAAAAAAGTCTGCTCTCTTTTTTGATGCGGCGAATGCCGCATCAGCGAGATGAAACGAAGTGCAATCGAGCTGAATGTGACTCATTCAAGTGGTGGGTAATCGGCGAAATGAAGCGAAGTGCAATCGAGCTGTGCACTGCCTTATTTAAAGGCACATTCCGCAAAATCACTTATAAAACCAGAAACTTCTCTGAAACATAAAAGTAACTTGTTTTCCCCTGAAAAATACAATCTTAAAATAACTACCAATCTACATATTTCAGTTTTAAAATCATTATTAAAAAATTAATGTGACAACAACATCAACATTAAAAAACATCGATAAAAATTAGATTAAATTAGGAGGAAAAAGGTTCGAAAAAATCGACGTTATGTAAATCTTTCCCACAAATCCTCCCACAAGTTGTGGGAAGAATGTTATTTTCGATTATATTTTCTTATAGCTATTCATAAATTATTTTGTTAAGCGTATATTGATACCATTTAGGAAATTAAGACATACACTTAGGAAAAAACCATTTACATTAGAAAAAATAAAAGTAATATGTACTTGTACGGACAATACTTTAGTATATACGGGAAGGAAAAGTATTGTACTCATACATTTACAAATGGTTTCTTAGATTTTTCTAGAAACACATATTATTAATATATAAAATGTTATTATATATATTCCTTTTGCAATGAAGGTTGTTTTGTTATAATGGATGTAACTTAGTAACATCAAGAGGAATATATGAATCTATTTATAGCAATATTAACAGATTTCAGCCATTTTATAAAAATAATAATGGCAATGAATTTGTTTGGAAATTTTGAAGAGAGAATTAATAAGTATAAAATCATATTGATAGCTACAATCATAGCACTGGCATCAGGTATTATTTACTTTGATGAGAAAATGAAGATTGGTTCAATTGTATACTTTGTTACAACATATGCAGTGTTTAGAATATGGTATGCAGAAAAAAGAAAGTTACTGCTTTTATTTTCTATATGGATTCCATTTATGATGTCTATGATAGACACTATGTTTTTAATTTTGGTAAAACTCTTTTGGGGACTTTTACCGTTTGACATTAAGAGCTTTGAAGAACTTATGGCATCGGTTTTATCGTTAATGTTTATTTATACGGTAGGCTATATTTATAAGAAACATTATCAATACGGATTGAAAAAAATAGAATATAAAAATCTGGTATTACTGACAGTGCTAATTGTTGTAAATTCCATTGTGGTGATGACGGTTGCAAAAGTTGTAACAATTGAATTGTCTGAAAAACATAAACTACTATTTTCAGGTGCGTTCATAGCTGTTATAGTTGGGATATTCATACAATTGGGGGCAGTAATTCTACTTAAGGTTTCAAAAAATGTTTCTCAGGAAAGAGAACTGGAAACAAAAATGTACTTGAAGGAGCAGAAAAACTATTATGAATATCTTGAAGAACGTGAAAAAAACACAAAAAAGTTCAGACACGATGTTAGAAATCACTTAGAATTGCTTACAAAACTTATAAATAGCAAACAGTATGAAGAAGTAAATGACTATTTAGAAAAAATAAACATAAAAATAGATGAGTTGGGAAATGCAGTTAGCATCGGAAACGGAATAGCGGAAGCAATAGTGAATAAATACTATTATCAGGCAATAGATTCAGGTGTAAAAATGAAAGTTTCAGGTGTTTTACCTGCAGAGTGTAGGATTGATGCTTATGATTTATGTACAATATTTTCAAATATCTTAAGTAATGCCATAGAAGCAGCAGGTAAGTCAAAAAAGAAACAGATTTATTTAGATTGCAGATACAACGATGAAAACATAATTATAAACATAAGAAATACCTATAAGGATAATGGACAATTTAAAAATAAGAATCTGGTTACAACAAAAAGTGACAGAGAATATCATGGTTTCGGACTTGAAAATGTTAGAGAATGCGTAGAAAGGAATAATGGTCTTATATACATAGAGATAGGAAAGGAAGAGTTTATGGAAACTATTTCTATAAAAAGGTAAATAACATGAAAATTGCAATAGTTGATGATGAGGCTTACTGGAGAGAAAAGGCAGAAGAATGCATTAAGGAAGAGATGAAAAATGAAATAGCGATTACAGTGTATGACAATCCAATATCCTATTTGGAATCTAAGGATGAATATGATATATCTTTAATAGATATAGAAATGGATGAGTTAGATGGCTTTGAAACTATTAAAAAAGCCAGAGAGAAAAATAAGGATACCATCTTTATGATATTAACAACACATACGGAAATGAGCAGAAGAGGTTATCTCGTAAATGCATTTAGATATTTGGACAAAGTGAATTTAAAAGAAGAGCTGAAAGAGGCGTTTTATTCAGCAAAAAAATTGCTTGAAAAGGATAAAAAGATAACCTTAAATATCGTTGGAGAAGCACAGCAGGAGGTAGCGCTAAAAAACATTTATTATTTTGAAGCACAAAGACATGGGGTACTGATTTATACGACATTGGGAGTAAAAAGATGTAACGACAGTATGTCGGAGATGGAACAGAAACTGGACAATAAATGGTTTTACAGATGCCATAATTCGTTTATAGTAAATCTGGACGAAATAGAATCACTAAAAGGCACAGTAATATATATGAAGAACGGTAATGATATAGATATATCAAGAAGGAAGGTCAGTGAGTTTAAAAAAGCTTTTTTGAAAAGACAATATGAATGTGCAAATGGTTAAAAAGTCACGCAAGTGGCTTTTTTTTGCTACAAAAGTATGGGAAAAATATTAATAATAAACATTTTCACATTTAGAACTACCATTTAAGTAAAAATATATACCATTTAGGCAAAAGATATTGAGTTTATGAAAGTAAAATGATATATTCAGATTGTTTTGAAACAAAGATTGAGGGAGGAGTAAAATAATGAAAGTTGAAAAGAAAAAAATCGTTATCCTTTTGATAATGATAATATCAATTTTAATTTGTTTGTTTAATTTTATGAGTATTATAATGGATGATTTCTTTTGGAAAACACAATATACAGTAATTATGTTTTTTATTGATACAATATTAATTCTATTATTAATATTTTCTAGAAAAAGAAGTTAGAATTGATGAAGGATATTAATAAAATGTTATAGGATAGGAATTGTAATAGTACTAATTTCATCATTCTTTGCATAGAAGATAGCTATTATTTGGAATAAAAAAGAAAAATGGATAACTAATTATTACAGATAAATGTATTAATTAAGTATAAAACCTAAAATCCTTCCCACAAACACTTGAACTTTTTACATTTTATTATAAAATACCATAAAGTTTTATATTGCCCGCAATGCCCGATAAATAAAGGAATTGCGGGCATTTTTATAACACAAAATAATGCATAATAAACTGATATAAAATGCCCTAGGGCTTTCAGGGTGTGCAGGGTTCGAGGCCTCAATTGTCATTTCGGTCGATGCTTCTGCCAAGGGCAGAGTTGTCCACAGGACAACCGCATCCCTGGAGGCGCACTTGCGGGTACCGTTTCGGACATTAAATTGCCTGGGGTGGTACTTTTCTTTGTGCGTAAGCAATGAGTCACATAAAAAAAGAGAGAATGTTCAGAGAGAAATGTTTACATTTCGAAAAGAACATTCTCTCTTTTTTTAATGCGGCGAATGCCGCATCAGCGAAATGAAGCAAAGCGTAATTGAGCTGTATGTGACTCATTCAAGTGGTGAGTAATCGGCGAATGTCGCATCAGCGAAATGAAGCGAAGCGTAATCGAGCTGTATGTGACGAATTAAAGTGGAGAGCAGCAAATATTAGGCGTTCTATTCGTAATTATTGGTGCAATAGAAAAGCATAAAAAACAGGGCAGGTAGCTTTAAATACTGGAATTTTTGACAAATATATGAATACATATTATTATAAAGTTGTATGCGTTTTGTGTACAACTTTATTTCATAATGGGGAAGTATGAAAAAGTACATATCTAAATAAAAACTTACAAAATCTATTTCTAAAAGTTTCAGTTACAAGTTTCATACATTTTTCCATTACAGTAGTTTTAACATAAGATAAAACAAAATTCAGGAGGGAAATATGAAAAATAAGAAGAAATTATGCATAACTATTGTGGTGTGCCTGGTGGTTGGAATTATCAGTGGAATTGCGTATTTCCAAGTTGGTAAAGCAGCAAAAAAAGACAACAGTCAGGTAGTTAATGAAAGCACTACTACTAAAAAAGACAAGGGTAAAACCGGAAAATCTTTGTTAAATGAAATTAATATAAAATCTTACAAGGACATTTCAAAAATTGTTGTAGGTGAAAATTCACAGGAAGATGTATCATGGGTAGAACCAATTCAAACAATAACATTCACAAATAAAGATGATATTGATTATTTATATAATCAACTATCTAAATTAAAAACATTGAATAAAAACGGAGCTGATGATGAAAATGAAGTAGAAGCTCCCAAAAAGCGAACAATAAAAATATATGGGAAAAAAGGGTTAAATATTTTGATTAATTATAATCCAACTAGGGGAAGTCTGATTGGAAATATATATGAAAAAGATAAAAGTGTAAAGACTTTTGCTTTTGAGAATATCTCTGAAGAATTTAATAATTGGCTTATTAATCAATGTGATATTCAAATGAAGACAGATTATTCAGAACAATACAATAGGTATCAAAAGATGCAAAAATATGTTACTGCATTACAAAAATATGAAGGTGAATCCTGGTATAGCGGAAACGAGATTGCACTGGTTGATGGCGATTTGAAACTAAAAGTTTTTATATGCAGAGATAACAGTGAAAATCGCAAAAAAATATTAAAAATTGTGGATTCACCAGAGGACATTGTGTTTGGAAATAGAGAAATTTCTTATGCAAAATTAAAAACTGTAAAAGAGTTTATTAGCAATCAAATTCTTCACGACAGAGAAAAATATGACTACATAGTTGGATGTGCTATTACTTCCAAAGAAATCAAAATTACCATGTCAGGTAATGTAAAAAAATCACAAATAAACGACTTTTTAACAGAATTTGAAGAGTATAAAAATTATATAAATATAGTCAAATAAGATGTAAAAATCAGAAAAAAATCAACGCTTATGTCGAAAAAAACGACGTTCGTGCAAAAACTATTTACAATTAAATAAAAAGAAGTATGCTAACTCTTGTCCGGGCAATACAACAGTATATACGGAAAGGACAAGGGAAGTGTACAAGTGGGTACATTGGTTTTGGAGCTTATTAAAATGAGTTGATTTATATTAATCTTATATGTAAAAATATGGTATAATTTAATATATTTTACATTAGGGAGCAAAGAAATCAATGAACATATTTTGTAATATACTGGCAAATCTTTTTCATATAATGGGGATTTTATTGATTGCAGAAAATATTTTACAGTTTACTAAATCTAAAAATAGTAATGGTCTAAAAATATTAGCAACAATTATTGTATCCATATTCAGTGCTAATCCTGTATTGATGAAACATACGGGGCTGGATTTAATAAGCTTTTTAGTATGTATATTTATAATTATAAAGATTTGTTTTGTTGAAAAAAATAAGACGGTAATTGTATATATCATAGGAAGCTCTATGGTATTGGAATGTGTTGAGATGTTTTTTTCACAAATTGTTGAGACAATAGTAGAGATGCTAAAACTCAATGCAAGAAATTATTCTAATCTAATAGCATCACTATTAACGTTGATTTGCATTATTGTTTTATCAATTATAATAAAACGAAAGTATATTTACGGAATAAAGAAGATAGCTGTTAAATATTGGACAATTATGACGATAAATATAATGGCAAATTTCTGTGTATTGGCAATACTGGCATATATAACAATGAAACAGGTTGTACATGACGGGAAAGCTGTTTACATCATAATTTATTTACTTGTTTCCATAGGATTAATAATTCAAATAGTTTCAACAGTAGCTTTGATAATTTCAAGAAATATACACAGAGAAAATGAAATGTTAGCAAAGAAATACTTGGAAGAACAAAAAAACTATTACGAATACCTGGAACAAAGGGAAGTCGAAACCAAGAAATTCAGACATGATATAAGAAATCATTTATATCTATTGGATAAAGTGAAAAAAGAGGGGAAGAATGAAGAATTTGAAAAATATCTTCAGGATATTATAGAGCGCGTTGACAGGTTAGGAACTAAGGTAAATGTTGGAAATGATATTGCCAATGCCATATTAGATAAATATTATGCTGAAGCAATTAACAAAGGCATTAACATACAGATTCAGGGACATTTCCCAATAAACTGTAGTGTTAGTGCATATCATTTATGTACAATATTTTCTAATCTGTTGAGCAATGCTATAGAGGCGGCAGAAAAAGCCACGATAAAGAAAGTTTGGGTAATATGTCGTTATACGGAAAACGAGATAATAATAGAAATTGGAAATTCTTATTGTGATAATAATCTTAATAAGAAAAATCTAAAAACTAAAAAGCCCGAAAAACAGTATCATGGTTGGGGATTGAAAAATGTAGAAGATAGCGTCAATGCATGTAACGGGTTAATAGACATAGAAATCGAAAATGGTTGTTTTGTTGTATCAGTTACATTAAAGAATAATGAGGTATAAGGAAAATGAATATAGCCATTGTTGATGATGAAAGCTGTTGGAGAGAAGTAGCGCAAAAAGTAATTAATAATTACACAGGAGATAAAGACAGAATTGAAATGTTTAGCTCGGGAATGGAATTCCTGAAAAAAGACAAATACTATGATGTTGTAATTATGGATGTAGAAATGCCGGATTTAAACGGCTTTGAGACAATAACGGAATACAACAAAAGTAATAAAAACAGTATTGTCATAATTCTTACGACACATTTGGACTGTGCAAGACAGGGATTTTTGGTAAATGCATTTCGATACATTGATAAGTTAAATATGCAGAATGAATTAGAAGAAGCTTTTGGAGCAATACAAAAAATAAATGAAAATAAATACGCCTGCATAATAGGGCATAAAAGTAATGAGACAAGAGAAATTCCTATTAATTCAATTCTATATATTGAAACAAAGTCAAGAAAAACACTAATTCATACAGAAGAGGGTTGCTTTATTTCGGATGAAAAAATCAATGACTTGGAAAACCGGTTAGAAACATATGGGTTTTACCGAAGTCACAAATCCTATTTGACCAATATGGCAAAGGTGGAATACATTGATAAAGAATTTGCATATTTTAAAGATAATGAGAAATCTTATGTTAGCGTGAGAAAATATGCAGAAACGAAAAAACGATATATTGCAGCAAAGAAAAAAATCGCAGCTATGTAATAAAAAAACGGCATGAACGTCAAAAAAACAACGTTCATGTCGTTTTTTTCGACGTTCGTGCAAAGTCTATTGATAAGGAAGGGAAATGTGAGTATACTGTGATGCGTATCTAAATTTAGATGTACAAACATAAAAAGTAGGGAGTGCTTTTTTACATTACTAATCAAAAATGGGAGGAGAAAAAATTGAAGAATGTACTTAAGAAAGGAATCGCATTTACATTGGCATTAACATTAAGCGTTAGCAGTGCAAACGTGAGTCTGTTTATTACAAAAGCAGATCAGCAGGCAGAAGAAAAAAGCAATGTTGAAAACAGTAATTTCACAGTTAACAGTGAAACAGTTAAACCGAAAGTTGTAGAGGAAGTTATGTCAGACAGAACAACAGATTCTACTACTTTTTTGCTATCCAATGGTATGAAACAGACAACATACTATTCAGATGACATTTATTTTGAAAATGAAAAAGGCAAATTAGCGGAATATGACAATGAGTTTGTTAAGCTTGATAAAAATGATAAAAAGCAGGTTGTAAATTCAGTAGAAGTAAGTGGAAGTGAAAAAGAAGAATACAGTTATGTAAATAACGAAGGGGATTCAAAGCAGTTTTTACCAAACAAACTGTCAGAGAAAACACCAGTCGTAATGACAAAGGAAAATTATGTAGTATCTTTTGCACCAACAGATGTAAAAGGTGAAGGTGAAGAAGGAACAGAGGAGAATGCCTTATCAGCAAAAACTAAAAAAATAAGCCTTGATTCTAAAACTGTAACAAACGTTTATGATGGAAGCAGGGAAGAGAAGAAGATAGTTGCTAATTATGAAGGAAAGAATGAATCAACGGAATTATCTTATGAATCATTAGAGCATGGATTAAAGGAAAACATTACTTTAAACAATAAACCTGAGAGTAATATTATTTCATTCAACTTTACATTACAGGACAGCTATGCAAAAGTGGATGAAGTTGGTGGAGGAATAACAATATATTCAGATGACGATGACATTGTAGGTGGAATAGAAGCACCTTTTATGAATGATGCAACTAAAAACAATTATTCTGAAGAACTACATTATGAATTAGCAGAGGTGTCAGAAAAAGAGAGTAACGTACATAAGTATATTTTAAAACTTGTAGTTGATGAAAATTATTTGGAAAATGCATCTTACCCGGTGGTGATAGATCCTACAGTTACCTGGAATGGAACAGGGGATTTACCGGAAGCGTATGTTTTGAAAAGTGCGGCAAGTACAAATTATTTTAGCAGCGGCGTGAAGACTTTTTCCGTAGGAAAGGGAAGTCAGGGAGTTTTCCGTACATACTTTAGAGCAATGAAGCTGGCGAACACAGTAAAAAATAAATATATAGACAGCGCAACACTAACAGTATACGAAAATGGAGACAGCGTAAGCGGTTCGACAATTTATGTGAAACCCGTAGCAAACAGTTTTAAGTGTGGAACCGTAAACTGGAACAATCAGCCGGGTGGCACCAGCGCTACGCTTGCATCTTTTAAATCAAAGGGGAAAAAGAACGCAAAGCATGAAATTAACTTAAAAACATGGGCGCAAAATGTTTCCAAAGGTTCAGGTGGTGGAAATAAATGTTATGGTCTTTTATTTAAGGCAAGTAGCGAATCAGCTTCATCGTATGTAAAATTTTATGGGGCAAGAGCAGCAAGTTATGTGCCAAAATTAAAAGTGGTTTATTATGATGCACCGGCTACAGCAACAAGTGTTAAAGCCGTTAGTGCAAGCAACACAGCCAGAACATTTATTGCCGGAGGAGAGTTATTAAATGTTTCATGGAGTGGTGTATCAGCACATGCATTAAGCTATGTTCAGTATAGAATTGAAAATTCATCAGGCACAGATGTAGTGGGCTATTCCGAGTCAACACATATTGGAACTACTGCATCAGGAAGCAAAAACATAAATATAAGCTCTTTAACTGACGGAACTTACAAAATATATGTCAGGGGAGCTGATAAAGCAGGTATAAAAGGAACAGGAAAAGGGGCTACATTTGTTGTTGACAAAACGAAGCCGGTATTTAGTTCTGCAATAATTAGCAGTAGTTCTGCAAACAATTATAAAAGTGAAGCACCATCAGTAAGCTGGAAAGTTACGGAAAAAAATCTAAGTGCCATTCAGTTTAGTGTAAACGGCAGTGCATATAAATATTTGAGTAATCAGACCAGTGGAAGCGAAGAAATAGACAGCCTTGTTTCAGGTAGCGCAAATGCAATAAAAATCAGAGCAGTGGATAAGGCAGGAAACATAAGTGATGTAAAAAGCTTTACATATTACTATGATGAGGACGAACCTGTAATAAGTGCGTCAATTAGTCCTAATACTAATAGTGAAAAAATGGATAACTCAGGGAAAAATCCTATATTGAAATATACAATAAGCGATAAGACATTAAAGAGTTATGAAATAGAATTAAACGATGAAAAGATAAATACCAGTGGTTCATCAGGAGAAGTGGAATTAAAGAATGTTGAAGAGGGAGAAAATGACATTTACATTACATCCATAGACAAGGCAGGAAATGATTCTGAACAGGAACTTTCATATTATAAGGACACAGTAGCACCGGAAAAAGGAACTGTCAGAATAACTCCAAAGACAGGCTTTTTTAATTCAAGTAATCAGATACCGATAGTTAAATGGGATGGAATAACAGATGATAATTTATCATGTGTTCAGGTAAAGATAGACGATGGGGAATATAAAGAGCTAGGAAAAACTTCAAAGGGAGAAGGTCAGTTGCAAAGTGCTGACTTTAAGAAAAATGGAAAATATAAAATTACAATAAGAGGAATAGACAAGGCAGGAAATGTGTCCGAGGAAATCAGCAGTAATTATTATTACGATGCCGCAGATTATGCTTTGGAAGATTATACACCTATAAATGTTTATGCAACAGAACAGATTGGTGGAAACACAATTCTCAGATTTGCAACAAAGAATGAAAAATACCGAGATGATGTGAAGTATCAGGTATACAGATCAACAACACCAAATGTGGTAATTAGTGAAAAAACATTTGTTAAGTCTTATTCATCAAAAGGTTCAATCAGAATATCAGGTGATGAAAATGTAACATACTATTACAAGTTAAGAACAGTGAAAAAAACCGGTACTGAAACATTGTATAGTGATTATTCAGATGAAATAAGTTCTACAACAATAGGAATGGATATAGCAGAAAGACGATTAGGAGAAAATACATTAAATGAATATATGTCGTTAGAAACGTCAAATGGTAGCGGTCAGGTAGAATTATCCAAAGGAAATTTTGTTTATTCTCAGGATGATATATCATTACCTGCACCACAGTTACCAATAAATATTTCCAGAACATACAACTCTAAATCAACAGAAATTACATCTATGGGATATGGCTGGAGACAGGCGTATGATATGTATGTTTCAGAGGTTGGAGATAAAATTTACTATGTGGACGACTCAAATGCTTTGTACACATTTGAAAAAAAGGATGATAAATATATATGTAAAGAGAATATAGATTTATCATTAGAGATAGATGATGACATATTATCCAGAAAAATAGAAAAAGACGGTAAAGTTATAAAGGAATTAGAATTAGACGTTTATTATAAAATTATGGATAAAGACGAAAATATTTATCGTTTTGATGAGTTTGGACGTTTGATTTTAATAGAAGAGAGTAATGGAACTTTTGTCAACATAGAGTACAACAATAAAAACGGAAGAATAGACAGTGTTAATACATCTAAAGGTCAGGTAGTGAAATATTCATATAATGATAATGGCTTGATTAGTAAAATTGTTGCAGCTCCTAATAGTGACAAGTCATACAGTTATGAGTACCAGTATGAAAACAGCAAATTAAGCAAGGCTACATTTGTAGGAACAAATGGAAATAAAATAGATTATAAATATGGTTACGATAATAACAATAAATTGTCAGAAATAACAGATGCAATGGGAAATAAATATTACATTAATTATAATGCAGAACGTATTTCTAAATTTATTTATCCTAACGGAGAATATAATGAGTTTAGTTTTGACAATGATTCAAAACAATCACAGACTATGTCAAAACTAATAAAAGTTAGTAATGGAAAGAAAGTATATAGTGAAGAGTACCATTTTACAACAGATGGTAGAATTACATATAATAAGGATGCACTAGGCAATGTTTCAGCTTATACATACGATAACAATAATAAAACATTAGTGACAAAGAGTACCGACAGTGAAAGTTATTATACATTAGAAGGTGATACAGTAGTTCTGAAATCTGTGGAAAATAGTGAAAACACTAAATATGATACCCATGGTAATATTGTTAAGTCTGTAGATGAAGCCGGAAATGTAACAGAATATACTTATGATTATAGCGATAACTTGTCAGAGGCGGTAAGAAATCAACCTAAAACTGTTAAAACAACAGACTATAGTGGAAAAGTTATTGAAAATTGCTTAAATGAGTATGATAAGTTTGGAAATGTCATAAAAGAAACAGATTACATAAAAAACATTGTAACCATATATACATATGGAGATGATGGTGAAGTGTCAAGTGTTCGTGAATTATTAGGAGAGAACGTAAAGGATAAAGACTTTCAAAATACAGCCATTTCATCAAGCGTTGAAAATACAGAGTATAATGATGATGGAGATGAAACAGAGGAAGAATCACAAGAGGGAACAGTAGAAGAAAAGACTGTTAATATTTATGATGATTTAGGTAATGTTGTATTAGACATTACAAGTAATTCTGAAATCAATGATGATATAGTTTCAAAATTATCAAAGGACAGCAGTGTAAATAATATAAAAGACTGCATTAAAGGAACTAAGTTGGTTGTAAATAAGTATTATTATGACGAATTTTTAAGAACAACTAAAACTACAGAAGTGTCAAGAAAAGGTGTAAGAACTACAGAAAATAAATACGACAATAATGGGAGCGTTATAGAATCAAAAGATGAAAAAGGCAGAATAACGAAGACAACACTTGATTCTATGAATCGTGTTACAAAGACAGAATTAATTGTAGGAAATGATACCAGAGAAGATAATGTTTCATACTCCTATGGAAGCATCAATAGAAATAATGGTATTAAATTAGAATTATTAGAAAATCTAAGTGTTGTGACTACAACAAATAAAAAAGGAGAAATCGTAGGAAAGACTTATACTGATGCATACGGAAGAACAGTTAGAGAAATGAGTTCCGGTCTTTTTGCTGATTATTCATATGATAACAGTGGCAAGCTTTTTACTACCTACGTCAGCGGAGTAAATGAAACAAATATGGATTTGGTGGCAGATGGAGAACTGGAAGTTTCTACATATGATTCAAAAGGAAGATTAACAGCTACAATCAATAATCCTAAAATTGAAGGGAATATAATAAAAGTAGGAGATGACTCCATTGTTACTAAAAATAAATATGATAACGCCGGCAATCAGATATCATCAACAGATGCAATGGGAAATTTAACAGAGTATGAATATGACAATCAGGGAAGAATTAGCAAGGTAATTGAAAATGGAGAGGTTAAAGGAACATACAAATATGATGAATTTAATAAAGATTCTTCAGGAAAGTATAAATCAATAGAAGAATTAGTTACCTATGCTAACGGAGCCGTATCCAAAACAATAACTAATGGTTCTGATCAGATAATGTCAGTGGAAGATGAGAGTTCTGATGGAAATATAAAAACAGAGTATGAATATGACAAAGATGGAGAATTAATAAAGGAAATTTATGCAGATGGCTCATATAAAAAATACGAATATGATATTGATGGAAATCAGATTAAAGAATCAAGCTACTTATCTAACGGTAATCTGACAAATGAAACAGAATCTACTTATGATGATGAGGGACAGCTAATAAGAAATATAGACAAAAATGCCAATACACCATATCGATATACATATTATGAATATGATGATTATGGAAGAAATATATCTGTGGCAGAGGTGAATGGAAGTAGCACTCCTAGCGCAGATGAAATTGAAAAATCAAAATTAAAATATGTTTATAATGTAGATGATGTTATTGAAAAAGTTTATTATCCAAATAATAAATCTGACAAACTAAAAGGCATTAAGTTCAATTATAATAAGGATAAGTGGATTGTATCCATAGAAGGTTTATTTTCAGGAGATGAGGCTTGTAAAATAAGAGAATATATTTATCAGAACGATGGAAAAATTAAGACCATTAAGGATTACAATAACTTTATGGATAAAAGTTCAAATTATATACAAAGAGAATATGAATATGATATATTTGACAGGGTTATATCCATGAAGTATTTCAGTAATTTAGCTGTAGATAACATATTAGAAATGTATAACTACAAGTATGATAAAAATTCACATGTAGTCTACAAAAAAGAAGTCTTTAATTATTCAAATAATAAAAAAGATGAGGAGACAACTTATGAGTACAATAATCTAAATCAGCTTAAGAAATCTGAGAAGAAAGATAACCTGACTTATAAAACTACACTGTCAACCTATGAATATGATAAACTTGGAAATAGAACTTATGAAGGAGTTACTACTAAATATACAGCTGCAAATACGGACGAAAAGCTGGAAGGTAATTTCCATTATAATAGCTATAACAAATTAAACCAGTTAATAAGTTCATACGAAGTAGAATCATCTCAAGGAACAGCAACAAAGACATACCATAAGACTTATAAGTATGACAAGAAAGGAAACAAGATTGCAGAAGTAGATGAGAAGAGGGGAGAAAATTCTACTTTTACTTACAATGTTGATAACCAGTTAATTGATGTTAGTATTAAAAAGAATGGTAAAGATAAATACAGACAGCATAACGAATACAACGGTTCAGGACAGCGAATTAAGAAAATCGACACTACTGTTTCCGATACAGAAGAGAAAACAGAAACTATAAACTACTACTATGAAGGAAGCTTGCTACTTTATACAACAAATGAAAAGGGTGAAAAGACAAGTCAGAATATTGTTGGAGATGCAAGTAATGTTTTTGCAACAATCAGATACACAGATGGACAGTCAGAGTATTTTTATTCTAAAGACATACAGGGAAGTACAACCAACATCATAGATAAAAAAGGAGAGTGTCGCAATTCATATAATTATACAGACTTTGGTGAAACAACCGAAAGAATAAGTGCATCAATAAAAAATGAAGTTTGTTATACAGGCGGTGTGTATGATGAAACCACAGGATTATATTATTTGAATACAAGATACTATAGTCCGGAGGATGGTGTATTTCTAAGTCAGGACACATACCGAGGAGAAGAAAACGATGCAGCAAGCTGGAACTTGTATGGATACTGCGAAGGTGATCCTATAAACTATACAGATCCGACAGGAATGTGGGGCGAAGAGATACATAAGGCATTAACGAAATCGGCATACAATAAGGTTCTTGGTAAGTCATTGTCAAAAAAAGAAAGGAAAAGACTGAAAAATATTGGCTTGAAGCGTTTACAAAAGAATTGTACATTTCCAGATAAACAAAGGGGAACAAATCCTCGATATAAAGATGGTTCATACCATGGACATGGTAATTATGATAAAGTTATGTCAAGGGCATTAAGTGGTGCAAATAAAATTTATAAGAATAAAAATTATGAAGGATGTAGCAGGCAATTAGGAATTGCATTACATACAATTCAGGATTTTTATGCACATAATGTTAAATTAGATGGTGAAGTGGTTACATCCAGAAAGGTGGCAGATGGAGTAGTTAAAGTTTCAGGAGATGGAAAATTCACGTTGGGTAAGCATCCAAAATATATTACAGACAAATTTATTGAAAAATATGAAAAAAAACGTGGAAGCATAGCTGCTGAAGTAACGAAAAAAGAAAAGAAAGGAAAAAAATTAGGGATACACTCAATGACGGCAGATAATTCGTTAGCCTATTTTAAAAAGGGAAAATGGGTATTTGTTAAATCAAGGTGGAGGAATCCAAGGTATAAAAAAGCACGTACGGCTTGTGTGAAATATTTAATGCATTTTGTAAAAAATGAGAATAGAAAAAGTTATAAATTGAAATATTAGTTTTAAGGAGGAATATCATATATGAAGAGTATAAAACAAAACAAGATGTGTATAAGCATTTCATTGATGTTAATACTGTTGTTATGCATGTTTACGGCAACATCAAAAAATATATACGCACAGTCAAAAGACAGTAATGACGTAAAAGCTATCCAGAGCATAATAACAATCCAGAGAAATAAAGGTGCAAAGGTTAGCACAAATTTAGATAATAAGAGACAGTACAAATGGAGCAAGAAAACAGGCAGACTACGAGAAATAAACTGGTATAAAAAAGGACTTAAGGGAAATATTAATTTTAATAAATTAACAGAATTAAGATACATAAATGTAAAAAGAAACAGCCTGAAAAATATTAGTCTAAATAAAGTTGAGAAACTTAAGATATTAATGTGTCAAAAGAACAAACTAAATAAACTATATATTAAAGAAAATAAAAAATTAGATGTTTTAGACTGTTCTAACAATAACATTAAGAAATTAAATGTAGTAAAAAACGAAAAATTATGTGAATTTGATTGTTCTCATAATTCATTAAAGAAGTTAAAAATTAGTAAAAGCATGAAAAAGCTGTTTGCGTTAGATTGTTCATATAATAAAATAACAAAGTTGAAGATTAAGGGATTACATCATTTAGAAAATATTGATTGTAGCCATAACAGATTAAAGCAGTTATGCATAAAAAATATTGGATCTGTTGTTTATTTAGATTGCCAAAACAATAAATTAACAGAATTAAATTACCCTAATGAAAATATTGCAGAATTAAATTGTTCTCATAATAAACTGATATCAATAGATGTAAACTATATGGGGCAATTGAATTGCTCTTATAATAATATAAGAGAATTAAAAGGTGGAAGTAATAGCTTGTCATCGTTATATTGTAGTCATAATCAGATAACAGACATAGATATTGGAAATTTGTTTGAGGATTGGCCGGGAAATTTATATTGTGATCATAATAATATCTCATCTCTTGATTTAACCGGAATTTTAGGAATGGAAAAGGTAGTGTGTGACAAAAAGGTTAAAATGATTGGCGTTGCTAGTGGAACCAAGGTGGTTAGAAAATAGTCTTAATGGCAGAGAGCTTATAATCTTTATAATAAATACTTGGGATTTCAGGATTATAAAAAGTACATAAAACTTTATATACCTCGCAATGTCTTATATATAATGGCATTGCGAGTATTTCAAGTATTTCCTAATCAAATGAATTTCGACTTTAAGTGAATATCGAAGCTTAAATCGGTGAAATAAAAATCGGAAAAACTACGTTAAATTATTATAAACAATTTAACAGGAGGAGAAAACTTATGAAGAACGGAAAACTAAAGAAAGCACCTATAACAATTATATTTTCATTAATGATATTATTTTGTATGTTTACGGCAACATCAAAAAATGTGCATGCTCAAGAGAAAGATATTAATGATGTAAAAGCCATTCAGAAAATAATAACAATCCAGAGAAATAAAGGTGCAAAGGTTAGCACAAATTTAGACAATAAGAAGCAGTACAAATGGAGCAAGAAAACAGGCAGATTGATTGAGGTAAGTTGGGCTAAAAAGAGCTTAAAGGGAAAAATCAATTTCAATAGGCTGACAGGGTTAAAAGATATCATTATTACTAGAAATAAAGTTACAGAAATAAACATAAATAAGTTGAAGAAACTTGAATTTTTAGAGTGTTCCAATAATAACCTAAGGAAGCTTAATATACAAAAGCATAAAAAATTAGAGGAGTTATTTTGTTCCCACAATCGTTTGAAAAAGTTAAAGCTTGACAAAAGTATGCAGGAACTCTCATATGTCTATTGCTCAAACAATAAAATAAATAAATTACATGTTGAGGGGTTAAAGATGTTGGAAGTTCTTGATTGCGATAATAATGGAATGAAGAAGTTAGAGCTTAAGAATCTTGGTGACATTTGTATTTATTGCGAAAATAATAAGCTTAAGAAGTTAAATTTTTCAAATGTTGCAGTTGTAATGTTATTTTGTAGTTATAACAAGATGGAGGCTGTAAACACATACAACGCACAGGTACTTCATTGTTCTAACAATAAAATTAAAGAAATAAAAGGTTCTTTTTACAATATGACATATTTGAAGTGCGATAATAATCAAATAACGGAATTGAACATTGATAAACCATGTGATGAATTTGAAGAACTTTATTGTTAGAACAATAATATTACAAGAATTGATTTTGCAGGAATAAAGAGTATGAATAAAGTTGTGTGTGACAAGAAAGTAGATTTGGCCGGCTTATCAAAAAAAGTCAAAGTTAAAAGAAAATAAAAATTGGAAAAAACTACGTTAAATGATTATAAACAATTTAACAGGAGGACAAAACTTATGAAGAACAGAAAACTAGAGAAGACACCTATAACAATCATTCTATCGCTAATGATATTATTTGGTGTGTTTACAGCAACATCAAACAATGCATATGCACAGTCAAAAGATATTAATGATGTAAAAGCCATTCAGAAAATAATAACAATCCAGAGAAATAAAGGTGCAAAGGTTAGCGCAAAATTAGATAATAAGAAACAGTACAAATGGAGCAAGAAAACAGGCAGACTGCGAGAAATAAACTGGTACAAAAAAGGACTTAAAGGAAAAATTAATTTTAATAAATTAATAGAATTAAGATACATAAACGTTAAAAGAAATAACCTGAAAAATATTGATATAAATAAACTTAAGAATCTTGACGTATTAATGTGTCAAAAAATAACTTGAATAAGTTAAATATTAAAGGCAATACAAAAATAAGAATTTTGAATTGTTCAAACAATAACATTAAGAAACTAAATGTAATAAATAAGGAAAAGTTATATGGATTATATTGTTCGCATAATTCATTAAAAAAGTTAAAAATTAGTAAAAGCATGAAAAAGCTGTTTGCGTTAGATTGTTCATATAATAAAATAACGAAATTAAATATTAAAGGAGTACGTCTTTTAGAAAATATAGATTGTAGCCATAACAGACATAGATATTGGAAATTTGTTTGAGGATTGGCCGGGAGATTTGTATTGTGATCATAATAATATCTCATCTCTTGATTTAACCGGAATTTTAGAAATGTCAAAGGTAGTATGTGACAAAAAGGTTAAAATGGTTGGCGTTGCTAGTGGAACGAAGGTGGTTAGAAAGTAGAAATTTTACTTATATCATCTAAAAATAAAGGGAGTTGTTTTATGATAGAGAAAAAGATTAAGGGTTATGCAGCACAATTTATTATTTTCTCGATTTTTTATTTGATGATGTTTGGAGTAGGTATCAGTATTATATTTTATAACAAACCAATAGTTGCAATAGTATGGTTTACATTAATATTAACAATCGTATTAACATTTATGTATTATTCATCGACCAGAGTTATTTACAAAGTGGAATATAATGAGAATAATTTGATTTTTTACTCATGTTTAAAGAGGTATAAAACCAATAGGAAAGTAGAATTTCAAGAAAAAACGATTGGCTGTTTTGTTATGTTAAATGGAAGAAAACTGAGATTACCATTTTATACCGGAATACCATCAAAACATACCCAGTATTGGGAAAAGTCAGAAGTAGAATTGGTAAAGAAGTGGATAAATGATTTGTAAAAAGAATGATAGAAAAATACTACAAAGTGGAGAAATAAAAATGAAAATTAAAAGATTATCAATACTTGTGTTGATATTTGCATTGTGCTTATCAGGCTGTGCAAATACAAAAAAAACAAAATATCAATCTGGAAGAGACACTTACCTATCAGTAGGTGACGGACGATTTCAAATGATGAGTAGTTTTGATTACACGATATATGATTTAAAAGAAGATGAGTCTATATTTGATAAAATTACTTTTTATTATGATAATTCTAAAGAGAGTAAATTATATTTAGTTAATGAGAATAATAATTATATGATTATCGATTATAAAAACAATAGCTATAAATCGTATGATAAAAATAATTTATCAAATGAATTGGAAAAAATCTTTGATTCAACAAAGATGATTAAATTACAAAAGATAAATTATGAAACTCTTGGTAGTGATGAACCGGCATTAATAATTGACAATTAGAAGGATTATATTTATCAAATAAACAATTAATTAAGAAGTATAACGGAGATAAGAATGTTAGATTTGTACATAGGCATACATGGTGAAATTACAATAACTATATTTAGAATATTAATTGGAATAATATTACTTATTAGCGAGACAGTCTATTGTGACAACATATTATGGAGTGTTATTTGGTGTGATTTCAATTTATATATCAAATCTTAGGGTATCAGGTATACTGATAGGTGCCATATTAGGACTGCTCGTTAGTTTTGCGCTAATCATTTATAAAGAAACAGAAAATATTAATAATTTTATAGTATTATTTATAACTTTTTATGAAATAACAGAAATCATAGTATATTCTTTTAAATTTGGCTTTTATAAATATGCCCCTAATATTAGGAATTATATGCAGACCATAGAACAATATACTTTAAGTTAGTGGTAGCATTTTATGTTACATTGATTAGTTACATCATTATAAACCACCAAGAGAAAAAAAGAAAAATATTGGAAAATAACAAATTTTTTTGGTTAGGAATATTTTTTATTGTAGGAGCAATTTTTGCTAATACAATACATCCATTAGATGTTCCTGACGAGTGGTAAGATTTGTGTTTAATCTTACTGAATGTGAATTATAGTCGCTACGATTATCTTGTACCTATATGCATTTTATTGGCAATAGCTTTAATAAGAATGAGCTTTAGATTACTAAGAAAAAAGGGAATTTTAGGAGAAAATTTGAAATGAAAAAACGAGTTATAAAAATATTGTGGATAATGGATTTATTGATTTATGTACTTTTTTCATATGTATACCGGACTGATGGCTTAGAGGTACAACTAGCGAAGAAAGGTTCTGATTTACATAGAGTGTATATTGATAATCAGGTAACATATAGCAATTTATATTATAATCCTATTAGTCCAACATTATTAAAAATTGGTTTGGCAGGAATGATCATAACCGCGTTAATTTTTGCTTTTTACGGAACATATATTTCAAGGAGATGGATTCTGAAAAAATATGCAAATAAGACAAAGGGGACTGACTTAAAGGAGAATGATAAAAATAATAAATCTATGAAAGCAAATACACCGTTGCGAAAATTGTTAAGCAATGTAATTTTAGTAGTTATTATTTTGTTTTTATATTTATTTGTTTTACATATAATTCAACGTTTCATTTACATAAATTTTTGTATGCTAGTAGGCGAGTAAAGTTTAATGATTATTTTAAACTAAAGAGAGGGAGAAGTTATGATTGAAAGTTACATTATGAGTGCTTTTAGATATGCACTTGCTTTTTGCATAATGGAAACTGTGCTATAATACAAAAGTATTGTGAATCAAATACGGAGGGGAGTAAAAAATGAAGAAACGTATATTCGGAGCAGCAGTAGTTATAGTGGCAATTGTGTTGATAATCGTTGCCTTTAATTCAAAAAATGATAATCAGAAAGAAACAGTTAAATTTGATAAATTATTAAGTAGTTTATATACTGGCTCCCAGCAATTAAATCTAAATTTCAAGTGTTACAATCCTAATAGAGCTTCATGGAAGAAAAGTAATATTGAATCTGTAAGAGTGGCAGTTGGTTCTGATGAATTTGATGTGAATGTAGATGAGTTGAAACTTGAAGACGAATTAATAGATAACAAATATTACATGGGACATATTACTTTATCAGGAGAATTCGAGACATCAATAGGGGATGATGCAAGGTTAATTGTAAAAAAGAAGGACGACAACGAAGAACATAGCTATGAAATAGGAACATTGGTGTTCATAAATGATGAAAACGAAAATTACAAGGAGTGTAGTTTTGTTAATGCAGAAGCTGTTTTGAAAACTGATAATAATGACAACGTATATAATTACGGCATTATAATAGAGTTAAATACAAATAAAAATATAGAAATAAGTAATGTAAGGTTAGGTTTGGATAATTATGTAGAAGTTGATAATAATTATAAGATTTTTAACCAACAGGATTTTGAAGAAATTCATAGTATGATTGGCGATTCCAAACTTGAGAATAAAATCAAAGATGTTTATAAGAAGAAATTTTATGAAACAATTATCATAGAGGATTTAGGATTAAAACTGCAAAAAGGAAAGAACTATGTATATTTCCCATTAAAATATAAAAAGGGAAACACCTTGAGTTTAGATGAGGCTGTTATTTCAATAAATTATAAATCAAGTGGAGAGAATAAAGAAAAGGTAGTGACTAATTCTGCGACTTTTTATGTAGCAGGTAATTAAAAGAAGAAAATTACATAAACTGTCCATGCCACTTTTTCAGTTGCTTTTAAAGTGTATGAGTAATATAATGAAAAAGATAAAATGGAGGTATATATGGCGGCAAAAACAAAAGTTAAAGAAGTTAAGTTGACTGACGAAGAGAAGTATGCGAAAGCGAAAGAACTGACACAGGCTGTTAATTGTCTGACAAGAGACAAGGAAAGAGCAGAAATTTACGGAACAATAGCTAAGAAATATAGAGAGCTAGGTGACTATGAGGACTCGGCTAAGTTAGCTGAAGAGGCAGAGGTTAAGGCAAAAGAATTTAAGAAAAAGGCTGACGCTAACAAAAAGAATGAAAAGAAACCTGATAATTTTCAGGAAGAAGAGAAGAAGAGTAACGGAGTTGTCCGAAAAATAGTTTTAGGAATTATTCTTGTAGTAATAGTTGTTGGAATTGTAGGAGTAATTTTTTCTCAGACAAAACAGGGAAGATATGTTAGAGCTTCATATTATGAAAAGGTTGGCAATTATGAAAAGTCCTATAAGATGTTCAATAATTTAAAGTCTTACAAGGACAGTCAGGATAGAGCAACTTTAAGCAAATATGAATATGGCATAGATTGCAAAAAGAAAGATGAATACGAAGTTGCAAAGAATACATTGAGAAGTTTGGGAGATTATAAAGATTCCGAAGCTCAGTTGTGCGAATTGGAACTTAACAATATTGATAAGTCTGAGGTTGGCACAAGTGTACTTTTTGGAGAGTATAAGTGGCTTATTCTTGAGAAAAAACAGGGAAGAGCATTTTTGGTTAAGTCAGAACCAATTCCAGGATATGCATACAATGATGAAAATATTAGCGTAACATGGGAAAAGTCATCTCTTAGAAAATTCTTAAATAGTGATTTTATTGATGAAACATTCTCTGAAAGTCAGAAGTCAAAAATATTAGAAACAAGGATTTCAATTCCCCTTAATAGTCAGTCTAAGACAAAGGGTGGAAAGGAAACAACAGATAAGTTGTTCATGCTTAATGCTGAGCAGGCAAACAGATATGAAGAAATCCTAAGTAATTATACAAGAGACTGGTGGCTTATTGATGCGGGTATCAGCGACAATACAGCTCAGTTCGTATCTAACGGCAAGGTCATGGATTATGGTTACGAGGTATCAAGCCAGAATATTAACATTCGTCCGGCAATGTGGATTCAGTATAAGTAAAACAAATAAAAAAGATGTGATAATTCACCGGTTTAATCAGATATATAATCTGAGATTTAAACATTAAAGTGAATTATCACATCTTTATTTTTCGTAATCTATTACGCAGCGTTCACAGGCATTAACGATAATTGTGTTGCCGAATTTGTCGTAGCGTTTGAATTCGTGACCATATGCTTTATGAACATGACCATGCACAAAATATTTTGGTTTATATTTTGTCATAATTTCCTTAAACACACTGAAACCTGTATGCGGCAAATCTTCTCCATCATTAATTCCCTTGGCAGGTGAATGACAAACCAAAATATCAACACCACCTTTCAGGAAAAGCTTACGCTTAAGTTTGGCGTAGCGGCGTCTCATTTGTCTTTCTGTAAACTGGAAAGTTCCCGGACGGTAACGCATTGAACCACCAAGTCCCATTATTCTAATTCCGTTGTAGACAATCAAATCGTCATCAATACACACGCATCCCTCTGGAGGCGTTGAAAGATAACATTCGTCATGATTACCATGTATGTAAAGAACTGGAACGTGAGATAGTGTTACAAGAAATGACAAATACTGTGGAGCCAAATCACCACAAGATATTATCAAATCAATATCTTCTAATTTATCAGGTGAGTAATAATCCCAGTAGTATTTGGATTCCTCGTCTGATATAAATAAAATCTTCATATTAGTCCTCCGAACTTATTTTTAAGAAACCCCATTGTTTCTTTTGGCTATTGATTTACACCTTGCTGCATTGCAACAGGTTTTGCTTCTTCTTCAAGTTCATCAATAACAGGTATCTCACCGATAATATTGTCCGAAAGCCAGTCCATTGTAATAATGTCGTTTGGTGAGAGAGTTTGGTTTTCACCATTTTTTATTGTTTTGTCCTGTGAATAAATAATTCCTGAAAATGGATTAAAATCACCGGAGCGAATTGTTTTTGTTAATAGATTTATTAATTTTTTAATGCCCTCAGGTAACCATGGAGAACTAATTACTTCAATTGCGTTTTCAGCCATGCCCCACCAGTAGTTAATTGCTTTTACATTCTTTGAGTCATCTGCTTTCCATGTACCATTAAGAATGGCTTCTATAAGCTGCTCATAGAATTTTCCCCAGTTATATATTGGAATGGCAAGATTCCAAATACTGTCAGGATATGACATGTATAAACCGTAGTATCTTGTTCCGGCTTCTGGAACAGACAAATCTTTGTCGGAAACGCAGTCAGGCTGTAATTGTTTAATCTGTTCTTCAACGTCAACGTCTTTTAAACAGCTCCAAAGCAGATGAATTTTTGCTCTTGGGTTAGTCATTTTTACACCCTGTGCAAATGAGTTAATATTGGCAATTGTTCCGTATATAGGATAATCGGCAATGTATACAATTTTGTCATGCGCTGCCATTGAACCGGCAACTGCACCCATAATGAATTTAGCTTCATGCATTCTTGCGTAGTATGTTCTCATTGAAGTATGAGGGTCATGCAGTGAGCAGTTTAGTATTGTAATTTTTGGATTAGCAATTGCAGCCTTTAAGCTTGCCTGAGAAAAAGTTGGCGATGTTGTAAATATTACATTGCAGCCATTGGCAATGGCATCATCAATTGCCTCTTCAATATTGTGTGAATTAATACTGTCATAGTATACGGTAGTTACATCATCAGGAAAAACTTCGTTAAGGTGCAATCTACCTAACTCATGGGAATAGGTCCATGCACTGGATGCTGAAGTTTTTTCATAAATAAATGCTACCTTCAAATGCTTTGCACCCGGTGTCAAAAGCTTTGTTAAAACAGAAGCTTTTTTGGTTGAAGCAGTCATTCTTAAGTCAACTTCGGTATCTGACATAAGCTCAAACTCAGAGAAATTTGAATTAATTAATTTAGTTAATTCACTGTCTGACATTTCTAAAAGTTCTTTATAGCCATATAGTTGTGTAAACGCTAGGAAAGCATCGCCACAAGTGATTTCCTTAAGATTTTCGCCACCGATTTCATCATATTTGGATTGAAAAGTTAGAAACAGCGAGCGAAAATCTATTCTTTCGTTATGGCTCCAAACTTCTCCAGGCTTTTTGCCTACAACAGTTTGCAATTTTTCAAAACTTCCTAGTTTTGAAAAATATAAGTAATTGATTTCTGACAAACTATAGAAATCAACAAATTCATAATAAAGTTTAACATCATAATCATCTGTTTTTTTCGGTAAAATTCTTGTTACCTGTCCCATTACGGAAACTGCATCGTAGTATTTTAAAACGCTGACACGTTTATTTCCTTCTAAAACATAGAATTTGTTCATGTATTCATAAGCAATAATAGGATCGGTAATTCCTTCTTCCTGTTGGGCTGTGGAAAGTGTCATCCACTTGGAAGCAAACTCGGAATTAGGGTCGAGAATAGGCATAAAGTTGCTGGAAAAAGAATTGCTTCTTCCGGCAGTTTTGGTACCTACCACCTGGGCTAATGGAATCTGAACTAACCCAAGAGATACTTCTCTATAACTTTTGGTTGTATGCAAAATATCATCAAGAACTTCAAGAGTTGGACTTTCTCCAGCCATAAGTTTTGACTGATAGTCTTTTTTCCCAATTTTAGCTGCCTGTACATAATCTGAATAAGACATAGAAACCTTCCTTTCAAATAAAAACAACTCTAAGCATAAGCAAAGAGTTGTCTGGTGTCATGTTAATTAATTTTTTCTGAGATAAACACTTACACTTGTACTTTGGTAATATGCTATAAGTGTAATACTCTTTGTTTTCCACCAATGCTCAGCGGAACCATTTGAATATGTTCTTGCAAATGTATAATTTCCGTATGTACCTGAAATGTTAGAAACTATAGCATCATAAGAATCCTTTGAAAGTTTCCCATACTGTAAACGCACTTCATAAAGCTTACCTTTTTCGTTAAGTACATACTGAAGTAAAGCGTTAGAATCAGTAGGAAGAACTTGTGCACCAAAGTATTCAGGTGGATTCTTCTCGCTGAATTTGTATGTAAGATATGCAACTTTTCCATCTGAAGAAGCTGCGTATGAACCATCCTGAGTACCTTTCTGTTTCTTTTCATAAGAAGAAATAGATTTACGTTTACTGCCAAACTTAACATCAGTTAAATTCTTAATGGATTTACTAATTGTTTCATCCTGTGAACCTTCTGTTGACATTACAGATACTGAATCAGGTGATGAATTGCTGCTGCTAGTATCTTTATTCTTAAGTTTTGGTATAAAAATTATTAGTAATGCAACAACTATAATCATTATTGTAAATATAACGATATATGTTATATTTTTGTTCGTTGTTTGTTTTGTATCGCGCATTTGCCGCCTCCTTAAAGCTAATCTTTACATAATTTTAGCATAAAAGGTCAATAAGTTAAAGGTAAAAAGCAAAAGTATGTTGATAAAAAATAAGAATTTGTTATAATTAAAGGGTAGTACCTATTACTTATAAGTCTCTCCTAAGACTCATAAGTATACTAACATATTTTTCAGTCCGGAACGGTTAATGGCAAGGGGGCCTTAACCGTTCTTTGCTGTTAAAGGGAAAATACAAATGTAGGAGGGCAATATGGAGACAGCTTGGTTGGTAGTAAATGGATATTTAAAAAGTGAAAAGTTTGAAGAAATATATAGTTGGTTAATTGAAGCAGCAAAGGAAAGAAACATTAATTTGAAAAAGTTGCCTAATGACCAGCTTGATTCAATTATTCCGGCAGATCCTGAAAATGTAAACTGGAGAGAAAGACCGGAATTTGTTTTGTTTTGGGATAAGGATGTCAATTTGGCAAGAATGCTTGAAAGAGAAGGCTTCAGGGTATTTAATAATGCAGATGGAATAGAGGCGTGCGATGACAAGGCGCTAACTTTTATCCGCCTAAAAAACAAAAACATAAAAATGCCAAAAACTTTTATTGCACCAATGACATTTGATAAGGAATATAAAGATTATACTTTTTTACTTCAGGTTGAAGGAAGCCTTGGCTATCCTATGGTGATTAAGGAGAACAAAGGTTCTTTTGGTGAACAGGTATATTTGGTAAATAGCTATTATGAAGCAGTTGATAAAATAAAAGAAATCGGGCATCATGAGTTTATCATGCAGGAGTTCATCGAAAGTTCTAAGGGTAAAGATGTTCGAATACACGTTGTAGGTGATGAAATTGTTACGGCAATGGAGCGTGTAAATGAAAATGATTTCCGCGCCAACATAACTAACGGTGGTAAAATGAAAAAGTACACACCAACTAAAGAGCAGGCACAGATGGCTATAGATGTATGCCGTGAACTTAATTTAGATTTTGCAGGTGTGGATATCATGTTTGGAAAAGAGGGAGAACCTGTTCTTTGCGAGGTGAACTCCAATGCTCACTTTAAAAACATATATGACTGCACAGGCGTGAATGTAGCGGAGAGTATTTTAGATTATATTGTTAAAAGTATTAAAGATTAGCATTGAAATTAAATGAGTGGAAAATTGATGCTAAACGTATTAGTAAGCCAAGATTTATATTTGAAGTAAATAAGAAAAAGATTCAATTTATTAATAGAAACTTAAAATTAGTTGATTAATATAGGAGGAAACATTCCAAAAAATGAGCAACATTGGCTGGGTGATTTATTCAAGAGAAGATGCAGAAAAAAATAAAGGTTTTATCAGAATGCTTAAGGAAGATTTCGACCAATATAATGTTGAACTTAAGCTGGTTATTTTAGAAGAAATTGATAAACCAGAGGTGTTTGTAAAGAATGCAAACATTGATTTTGCAATAAACAGAAGCAGAAATTCTTACATTGCAGAACTTCTTGAGAAAAGAGAAATAAGAGTTTTTAATAACAGCATGGTTACAGACATTGCTAATAACAAAGGCAAAAATTACAAATATTTGGAAGGCATAGTTCCTTTTCTACCAATAATTTATCAGGGAGAAGTAATTGGTAGCCATGAAAGCATACAGGATTTTACTTATCCTTATGTAATCAAAAGTTGCTGTGGACATGGTGGAAGTCAGGTGTTTTTAGTACATAATGAAGATGAGAAGAAACAGGCACTTTCTAAGATAAAGGACGAGTATGTTATCCAAAAACTTTGCTCTGACATTGGAAAAGATGTTAGGGTATATGTTATAGGAAACAAAATTGTTAAGGCTGTTTTAAGAACTTCAAAAGAAAGCTTTAAGAGCAATTATAGTCTTGGTGGAAGTGCCCGGGAATATAATTTAAATAATTATGAAATTGCCATGGTTAAGCAGATTTTAAACAAATTCAAAATTGATTATGGTGGAATTGATTTTACATTTCATAATGGAAAGGCTGTGTTTAATGAAATTGAGGACGCAGTGGGAGCAAGAATGCTTTACAGCGTTTGTGACATAGACATTGCTAAGTTATTTGTAGATTATATTATAGGTGAGATATCATAAATAATATTCCAATATGGACACTCGTTAGAGTTAAAAGAAAATAAAAATGGAGATATTAAAATGGAAAAAAGAAACTTTTTTCAAAGGCTGACAGGTCATTTTTTTACAATAACAAGACACAGACATCAGGTAATTAAACATTGTAAAAAAGCTGGTATATTGTGGCAGGGACTTAGACATGACTTGTCTAAATATACGCCAACAGAATTTATTCCGGGAGTTAAGTTTTATACAGGACACAGAAGTCCTAACGAGGGCGAAAGGGAAGTTTTCGGATATTCAAAGGCTTGGATGCACCACAAAGGACGTAATCGTCACCACTTTGAATATTGGGTGGATTACAATATTGAAACCCATAGAAATGAACCGGTGGAAATGCCTTACAATTATGTGGCTGAGATGTATTGCGACAGATTGGCTGCCAGCAAGATATACAATGGCAAGAAATATAAACAGACGGATCCCTTAGACTATTTTAGCAGAAGAAAACCTCACAGAAGCATTAATTTGAAAACAAGGGATGAAATTGAAAAATTGCTTGTTATGACTGCAGAAGCCGGTGAGGACGAGGCATTTAAGTACATTAGAAAGAGACTTAAAGAAGAAAAGAAAATTAAGGGAAAGAATAAAGCAGGACATTAGATAAGTAAATTAAATGCCAGAGAAAGTAAGAAAATATATAAGAAAATAGATCACTGGAGAAGTAAGAAATCAAGTAAACAAAGAAAAAATAAGGAAATAAAACTATGAATAAGAAGAACATACCAATAGTGACAACAATTTTGATAATTATAAATATTGCCGTGTTTCTAGTAATGGAGTTCACAGGCAGCACTGAAAATACTCAGTTTTTATATGAACATGGCGCAATGTACTGGCCGGCTGTTTTGGAAGATGGCCAGTGGTACAGATTGATAACCCATATGTTTGTACATTCAGGTGCCAACCACATAACAAATAATATGTTTATGCTTGGAATATTGGGCTATCAGATTGAAAAAGAATATGGACCAATTAAGTATCTGATTACTTATTTTGTAAGTGGTATAGGTGGCGCGGTATTGTCGGCTTTAATTGAAATGAGTTTAGGAGAAGCTGTTGTTAGCGTAGGTGCTTCAGGCGCAATATTTGGAATATTCGGAGTTATGCTTGTTATGATTTTCAAAAACAGACAAAGAATGGGACAGGTGTCTGCACCACGACTTATTATTTTATTTGTTTTGATGGTATTTGGAAATATGGAAGAAGGTGTGGATGTAATGGCGCATCTTGGCGGAGCATTAATTGGTGTGGCAATGGGATTTTTGCTATATCGCATCAAAGACAGAGGCAGATATTTTAATTTGTAGTAGAAAAAATATTTGGATGCTTTTGACACCCGAATTATATATGATAAAATTATAAAAAAGATTAGGAGGCATAACATGAGTGATTGTATTTTTTGTAAAATAGCAGCAGGAGAAATTCCTAGCACTGCGCTATATGAAGATGACAAGGTAAAGGTGATTTTTGATGCAGGTCCGGCAACATTAGGACATGCTTTGGTTTTACCAAAAACACATGCAGCAAACGTGTTTGAGATTGATGATGAAACACTTGCACATGCTCACATTGTTACAAAGAAAGTGGCAACAGCCCTTAAAGAAGCAACAGGTTGTAAGGGTATCAATATCTTACAGAACAATGGAGAAGTAGCAGGTCAATCAGTGTTCCACTTTCATATTCACATTATTCCAAGATATGATGAGGATGATGCAAACATTAAGTGGACACCTGGCACACAGGACACAGAAGGTTTAGAAAAAATTGCCGCAAAGGTTAAAGAAATATTGAAATAGTTATTAATAAAAAAGCCCTATGTTATATTCTGATATGAAGTTAAATTATTGTATGCATATCAGTTTTAACATAGGGCTTATATTTTATTTATATTATTTTATTTGCTCAAATCTTTTATTAAGCCAACAATTTTTTCAACACCACCTGTACCTGATGATTTTGACATTGCTTCAATGTATGTGTCCTTGTTGTCAAAGACTTTATGTACTGTTGAAATCAAATCATCTTTTGTGGCTACATCTTCATCTAGAACTTCACTGAAGCCCTGCTTCTTATAAGAGTTAGCGTTTAATATCTGGTCACCACGACTTGCATTAGCAGATAGTGGAATCAGAATATTAGGCTTGTTTAATGCTGAAATCTCGCAAATGCTGTTGGCACCGGCTCTTGATATAATTATGTCTGCCATTGCAAAGAAATCTTTCATTTCTTCACTGATATATTCAAACTGAGCATAACCTTCTGTACCATTAAGAGATTCATCTACCTTACCTTTTCCACAAAGATGTGCAACCTGAAAATCTTTAAGAAGTTCAGGTAAAGCAGCTCTAACAAGTTTATTTACCTTCTCGGCACCAAGGCTACCGCCTGTTACCATAATAACAGGCTTGTTTGCAGTGAAACCACACATGTCAAGAGCTGTGATTTTATTTCCTGTAAATAACTCTGCTCTTATAGGTGAGCCTGTGTGAACAGCTTTCTCGCCTAAATACTTAGCAGTTTCAGGGAAATTGTGACAAACTTTTGTTGCCTTCTTTATGGCAAGTTTGTTCGCAAGTCCCGGTGTCATATCTGATTCGTGAATAATTACGGGAACCTTGTATTTGGCAGCTGCAAATACAACAGGAACTGTAACAAAACCACCTTTTGAAAATACAATATCAGGTTTAAATTTTCTGATGATTTTTTTTGCCTGAAAATATCCTTTTAAAACCCTAAATGGATCTGAAAAATTTTTCCAACTGAAATAACGTCTAAGTTTACCGGAAGAAATTCCCTGGTAATCTAAACCGGCATCTTCAACTAATTTAGTTTCCATACCACCTTCAGAACCAATATATTTAATTTCAAAGCCTGCCTCTTTAAGCTGAGGTACAAGGGCAATGTTTGGTGTAACATGTCCTGCTGTTCCACCACCGGTTAAAATAATCTTTTTCATAATATTCACCTAGTTTCCTTGTTCTTTATTATATTTTTTTATTTGTTTTTTGATTTCCTGTGTAGTTTTTCCATTTAAAGTCATGTTCATTAAATCAGTAGCTCGTGCCACAGAATCTTTATCCTGTAAAACTGTTGCAAGATATGTTCCTGTATAAGTACATAAGTCTTTTGAAGGAGTACCGATTACACCAAATGACATAATGTTCCAACCGTCAGAACCACCATCTTTTAATAAATTAATTGATGATGAAATATCCATGTCAGTTGTAAAACTGTTTTCGATAGCATCTAAAATACTATTATAATGAAGCAATGTTGTGCCACTTAATGCCTTTTTCTCGATGGCTTTAAGAACCTTAACCTGGTTTTTGTTTCTTTCCATATCACCATTGCCGAATGAATGACGTTCTCTTGCATAAGTAAGAGCAGTGGCACCATCCATTTTCATGTTACCTTTAGTATAGGTGTATTTCTTACGTTCCTTTGTTTCAGTATCACCGTATGAAGCATAAGTTGTTGTACTGAAAGGTTTATCAACCTTAACTGTAACGCCACCCATGGCATCAATAAGTTTGGCAAAACCTGTAAAGTTAAGCTTTACATAATGATAACGACTGCTTGAAATTTTGAATCCATATAAAGATTTTAATGTGTCCATTAAAGCTTTATTGCCCGGATTCCATGAAACCTCACTTGCCCATTGCCAATCGCTAACAGTAGCAGCAGTTCCGTCTGCTTTTTTAGCTGTACCTTTTCCATATAAACCAACATGTGTTAGTTTGTCATATGAATCAGGGGCAACGCATTTTGCCTTCACCTCTACATAATAATCTCTAGGAGTTGAAATCATTAAAACATTGTGAGTTTTTGGATTTACAACTGCTAAAATATTTGTGTCAGAACGTCCTAATGACTTCCTGTTAAATTCTCCAAAAGTATCATTTGCAGAAACGAAAACTACAAATGGTTTATTATCTAGCTTTTTACCGTTAGTGAATTTAGAAAAATCACGGAAAAGGAAAAAGCATACAAGTGCCAATAAAATAATTACAATAACTGAAATAATCTTCCCAAATGTTTGAGCGTTCTTAGACTTCTGTAATAAGAAGAAAACTAAGCCTAAAAGTACAAGAAGAATAAGTATTGTTACACCAACTATTGTAGGTGTGATAAAAGCAAAGTCTTTAGTAAGGAATAAATAAACATCAGTAATTGACAATGCAAGCTGAATTAGCACTAGAACAATCCCAACGATTTTTCCTGCCTTTGAACCTTTAGTTGGATCTTTAGCCTTTACACTCTTTTTACTACCGGAGTTTGATTTGGCATGATTTGCTGCTGATGTTGTTTCAGAACTATATCCGTAGTAGCCGGTTTTTGTATCTGATGAATTTTGTTTTTTACTCATAAGTACCTCCTAAATTCTTTTATAGAGTAACATTTTAATTTTTAGTAAAAGCTAAATAATCACTTTATTTGAAAAAGTGATTAAAAAACTTTAGCTATATAATTGTTTGTATCTGTTATACGAAATAAAATGCATATTTATTGAGCAAAATATAAATAATTCATTCAAGTATATTCATTAATATTTCATTCAAATTAAAATGCGTTGAAAAACTATCAAAAATTGTTCCTGACAGTCCGCAAAATTCGGTCTAATTATACTACATATTTATAAAAAAACAAAGAGCAACAGTGTATCTTTAACTATTCAGCCAACAGCTCAAAGTCTCAAAGAGCCTTTTCGCTGTGGTGAATCACCATATGATACTGTAAATATCACCGAAAAATGTGCAAGCACCTTTTTCGGTGATATTTACAGTATCATATGGCTGAATAGTTATACAAATTGACAAATAATAGTGGCTTTGGTAAAATTATAGAATATTATGAGCTGGTGTTGCGGACTTTGAAACTGTTGCAAGCCAGCTTATGTTGTAGGAGAAAAAATGAAACAGTCAAGAGCGTTTAGAAGAATAATAGTATTATTGTTGCTTGCAACAGTAATAACTGTACAGACAATAGTATTCTGGTATTGTTGGGATAATCATTACAGCAGTGGAATGGACAGAGGCTTTTTCTTTAAAGGTCATATGGTACTGTTGTTTGTATATGCTTTATTGTTTACAGTGTTCTGTCAGGTGTACGGAGCATTTAAGTTAGGAAGACTTAAGTATTCGGATTTGGTATTCTCTCAGTTACTTGCATTGTTATTTACTAATGTAATAATGTATTTGCAGATTTCCATGTTAAGTCTTAAATTAGTAAATCCGGCACCTATTATCGGGATGAGCTTTGATAATATTTTATGTTGTCTCATTTGGGCGGCAATAGCCATGTCGGTTTACAAATGGTTATATCCACCAAAAGACATGTTATTAATATATAGTGACAGAGATCCGGATAATTTAGTAAAGAAAATCAAAACAAGAGAAGATAAATATCACATTAAAGAGTCAATTCATTGTGACGAAGATTTTTCAAAAATAAAAGAAGCCATTTTAGGACATTCAGCAGTATTGCTGTGTGACATACCAAGTGGAACAAGAAATTCAATTATCAAACTTTGCTATATGTATGATAAGAGAGCATATATCACACCAAAGTTATCAGATATTATTGTTATTGGTGCAGAACAGAATAATTTATTTGATTCACCATTATTGGTAACTAAGGTAAGAGGTCTTAAATGGGAACAGGCTTTTGTGAAGAGAATTATTGATATTGTCATTGCCTTAATCTTATGTATACCAACAGTTATTATTACTGTGATTGTTGCAGTATGCGATTTAATTTGGGATAGAGGACCGGTTTTCTACACACAGCCAAGACTTACTGTCAATGGAAAAGTTTTTAAAATATTAAAGTTCAGAAGCATGAAAGTTGACTGTGAAAAAGACGGCGCACGTTTAGCAGCCAAAGATGATGACAGAGTTACTAAGGTGGGAAAAATATTAAGAGCAACACATCTTGATGAATTACCACAGGTGTTTAATATCCTTGCAGGTCAGATGTCAGTTGTAGGTCCAAGACCTGAACGACCTGAAATCGCAAAACAGTATGAGGAAACAATTCCTGAATTTTGTTTTAGATTAAAGGTGAAAGCAGGACTTACAGGATATGCTCAGGTATACGGAAAATATAACACAACACCTTATGATAAATTGAAATTGGATATGTATTATATTCAACATTATAAGATTTGGACTGATATTCAGTTAATATTAATGACCTTTAAGATTATGTTCATGAAGGATAATACCGAAGGCGTGGACAAAAATCAGAAGACAGCAATTATAGATAAGAAATAGGTGATTTATATGACAGAGAATTACTCAGTGCTAATGTCAGTTTATATAAAAGAAAAACCTGAATATTTAAAGGAGGCCATTACCAGCATTCTTAATCAGACAGTAAAAACTAATGATTTTGTAATTGTATGTGATGGCCCTCTTACAGAAGGCCTGAATAAAGTTATTGCAGATTTTGTAACAACCTATTCAGGCTTATTCAATGTTTACAGGCTTGAGCATAACATGGGGTTGGCAAAGGCACTTAACAATGGAATATTACAATGTAAAAATGAGATAATCGTTAGAATGGATAGCGATGATGTAAGTATGCCTGATAGAGTTGAAAAGCAGATGAAGGCAATGAAGGAAAAAAATGCAGATATAGTTGGCTCTAACATAATTGAGTTTGTGGGAGATATTAGTAACACCGGAAACATGCGCGTGGTTCCTGAGAATAATGAAGAAATAATTATGTTTGCAAAAAACAGAAGTCCTTTTAATCATCCATCAGTAATGTACAAAAAATCAGCAGTAATCGAAGCCGGCTTTTATGAGGATTATAGATTTTTCGAGGATTATAATCTTTGGTGTACAATGTTAAACAAAGGCCACAAAGGATATAATGTTAAGGAAAATCTCCTGTATATGCGTGGCGGCAGTGAAATGTACAAGAGACGTGGCGGTGTTTCTTATGTAAGGTATATTTACAGATTCAGAAAACATTTGAAAAAGATAGGATTCATATCTATGGGAAATTTCCTTACAAGTGTATTAACAAGAAGTATTGTAAGTATTATTCCTAACGGCTTAAGAGCTGCCTTATATGGAAAGACATTAAGAAAGTAGTAGGACAATGAATAAAGAAGTTTTAAAAGTTTTTTTCAAACCATTAACGTGGTTTAACAAGGCTATAAAAAAAGACGAAAAGCTAATATTTTTCTATACTAACTTAGGCTTTAGAGATAATGTTAAGGCTTTTTATGATTATTTAATAAGAAAGAACTATAACGATGATTACCGGATTGTGGTAAGCAGTAATGATTATGAAAAATATATTGAAAGCACTCCTACTAATGTTACATTTGTGGGAAACACGCAGGGCATTAAGTATTTTCTAAAATCAAAATACGCTTTTTACTGCTTTGGTAAATATCCAATAAAACCTAGTAAAAATCAGACAGTTGTTAATTTGTGGCATGGCACACCTTTGAAGAAGATCGGAAATTTGGAAAAAGGATTAGAGAAAATAGACTATAACTTTTTTACCATTGTGGCTGCAAGTTCACCATTGTATAAACCGATTATGGCAAAGATTTTCGGCTGCAATGAGGAACAGGTACAAATACTTGGAAATCCAAGAAATGATGAGCTATTTATACCAAACAAAAAAGAAGATGAATTGTTGAAAAAGCCAAATGAGAAATTAATTTTGTGGCTTCCAACATACAGAGAATATAATGATGATTATATTGTTTCGGTTTTAAAGAAAACTCAAATTGAAGAGTTGAATTCGAAATTAAAAAAATCAAACATTAAGATGATTATAAAAATGCATCCCCTTCAAAAAGCTGATGCTTACAAAGAAAAGCACAGCAACATTAAATTCATGACACAAAAGGAACTTGAGAAGAAAGGTTTAAGTGTGTATGCACTGCTTAGAAATGCAGATGCACTTATTACCGACTACTCATCAGCTTACTTTGACTATATGCTTCTTAACAGACCGATTGCTTTTACAGTTGAAGATATTGAAGAATATAGAAAGAAGCGAGGTTTTGTATTTGATAATCCATTTGAATACATGCCAGGTGAGAAGATTAATTCCTATGAAGATTTGGAAAAATATGTGGTGAATGTGGCAGAAGATAATGATGTTTTCGCAGCAGAACGAGAGAGAGTTAATATGATTATTAACTCTTACAATGACGGCGAAAGCTGTCAGAGAGTGGAAAAGAAAGTTTTCGGAGGTATTAAATGAAAAAGCTAAAAGACATACTGAGAAAACTAATGCTGCTTTACAAAAGATTTTTATATTTTCTGGCAAAACTCATAGAAAAAAGAGATGACAAAATGGTTGTGTTTGAGTCTTTTCAGGGAAGAAATATTTCGTGTAACCCAAAGGCGTTGTATGAAGAAATGAAAAATAATCCTAAATATAAAGATTACACACTGGTTTGGTCTCTTAGAAATCCTAACAGAACAGATGTGAAAAACGCTGTTAAGTTTGAAAGTTTTGGCTATTACAGAGCCTTGGCAAAAGCAAAATATTGGATTTTTAATTCAAATCCAAGAATGTTTTTGAAACCTAAGGCTGACCAGATTTTTGTTCAGACATGGCATGGTACACCATTGAAAAAAATAGGTCTTGATGTGGAAAAGCAGGGAAACGCATTAACAAACAAGTCTCAGATGAAAAATATTTATGTGGAGGAATCAAAGAAAATAACTTATATGATTTCACCATCTAAGTATTGTACAGATAAGTTTATTTCGGCATTTAATATGAAAAATGTGTCTAAAGAGAACAATGTGCTGACAACAGGCTATCCAAGAAATGACTATCTTTTTAAATTTACAAAAGACCAGTGTACTAATATAAAGAAAGAACTAAATATACCAACAGATAAGAAAGTTGTACTTTACGCACCCACATTCAGGGATAATCAGTACAGTGCAGCAGAAGGTTTTAAGCTGGCTAACTATATTGATTTTAAGGAAGCGTACAAAGAACTTGGTGATGATTATGTAATTTTATTTAGGGCACATTATTTTATATCAAAGAAACTGGATGTAAGTGAGTATAGAGGCTTTGTTTATGATGTATCTTCAGTTGAAGATGTAAACACTCTTTATGCCATAAGCGATATGCTTATTACAGATTACTCATCGGTATTCTTTGATTATGCTAATCTGAAAAGACCAATTGTTTTCTTTATGGCAGATTATGACGAATACAAAAATAAGACCAGAGACTTTTATTTTGATGTGAAAGAGTTGCCCGGTCCGGTAGTGTTTAATCAGCAGGAAACAATGGCGTATGTTAAGAAATTCATTGACAATTTTGTCATTGATGATAAATATAAAAAGTTTAACGAGAAGTATAATTATTTAGACGGACCTGACGTCAGTAAAAAAGTGCTGGATATGATAATAGAAAATTAGTATAATTGTTGTGATACTATGGGTTCGTTAAGATTATACAATCACACGAATGCAGAAATGGAGGAAGAATACGTGAAACGAGTTATAACATATGGAACATTTGATATGCTTCATTATGGACATATTAATATTTTAAGAAGAGCAAAGGAAATGGGAGACTATTTGGTAGTAGTGCTTTCAACAGATGAATTTAACTGGAACTCAAAGCAAAAGAAATGTTACTTTACTTATGAGCAAAGAAAGCAGGTACTTGAAGCTATCAGATATGTAGACTTAGTTATCCCTGAAAATAACTGGGATCAGAAGATTTCAGACGTACAGGACTACAAGATTGATACTTTTGTAATGGGTAGCGATTGGGAAGGCAAATTTGATTTCCTTAAAGATTATTGCGAAGTAGTTTATTTACCAAGAACAGAAGGTATTTCAACTACACAGATAAAAGAAGACCTTAACAAAAAAGACATGACTGCTAAGGGCGATAAGTAGGAGATGGAAATGGTAAGTATAATTGTAACCCACAGAAAGTGGCTATTGTATTTAAAAGACTGCTTCAAAAGCATTTCAGAACAGGAATTTAAGGATTATGAAACAGTGCTTGTTGTAGATGATTTACAGGATGACAAAGATGAATTCCAGCAGGTTATTGACGAATACAAGGACAAAATTAATTTAAAAGTATTCTATTTGGAAGGCAAAACCGGCGTATCCGCAGCCAGAAATTTGGGCATGGATAAGGCGCAGGGAGAATATATTTATTTTCTTGATAATGACGACTACATTTACGATGATGGGATTAAGAAATTATTAGATGTAATGAATGAAGATACAGACATGGCTTATGGTCGTGTTCAGGGAACATATCAGGGAACAGTTACATTTGAGGAAAAGCGTAATATTGAAAAGGAAGAGGAAAATCTTGAAAAATATGATTTTGATAATCCCATTGAGTCAAGACTTACTCATTTTAGAAGACTGGAAAGATTAACAGTTCTTGGTGCATTATATAGAAAGTCATTATTTACAGACAATAACATTAGGTTTAATGAAGAACAGTATTGTTTCGCAGATGTTAGAGTGCTTACAGAGATTTTGTGTACAACAAAGAAAATCAAAAGTAACGTAAATGCAATTTATGTAAAGAGACATCATAATGACAGATATAATAATCCGGCAATCGAACAGACACCTAAGATAGAGTCAATGCCTTATTATTTTATGGCAATTGACAATGCAAAGAAGGTAGCTGAGGGACATCCTGAAATTCAGGGACATTTTGATCTTATTGAAGCTAAGTTCGTCACATTATACTTAATTAAAAAACTCCGTTGGAATACAGAGGAAGAAGAGTGCTGGGAAAATGAATACTTCCAGGAATTCTACAAGAGATGTAGCCAGATGGATAAGAAGAATTTAAAAAGAAGATATTTTTATTTTCTTGAAAAGCCTGTAATAAAGGCAATGGCAAAGGGCGATTTGGCAAAGGTTAAAAAAACAGGCAACAGATATCTGGCAAAGAAGAAGTTAAAGAGAATGTTCAAAAATAAATGGGCTAGAAATAAAGCTTTTGCATTGCATATTTTTAACAAAATGCCAATGAAAGAAAACTATGTAATTTTTGAAAGTTTTATGGGAAGAAATTATTCCGGACAGCCTAAATATATTTACGAATACATGCAGGAACATTTTGGAGATAAATACACTTATGTGTGGTCTGTGGATAAGAGCGGCTTGAAGATACCGGGAAAACATAAAACAGTTAGAAGATCAGGTCTTAGATATTTCTATTATATGAATAGAAGTAAATATTGGATTCTAAATATGAAACAGCCACTTAGTGTTCCAAAAAGGGAAGATACAGTGCTTTTGGAAACATGGCATGGAACACCACTTAAGAGACTGGCTTTTGACTTAAACGATGTTGTAGGTGGCGTATCAAATTACAAGGACAAGTTTTACAGACAGAAAGAAAACTGGGATTATCTTTTATCAGACAATCCGTTTTCAACTGAAAAATTCCAAAGTTGCTTTATGTATCCAAAAGAAAAAATTCTTGAATACGGATATCCTGCAAATGATCCTTTATATGCACCTGACAGAGAAGAACGTGCTAGAAAGATAAAGGAAAAATTAGGAATTCCTGCCGACAAGAAAGTAATTATGTACGCTCCAACATGGCGTGATGATAATTACTATGAAATTGGACAGTTTAAGTTTGACTTGGATTTAGACGTAAACAGATTAGAAAAAGAATTTGGTGACGAATATGTGCTATTGCTTAGATTACATTATTTAGTTGTTGAAGCACTAGACATGTCAAAATATGGTAAGTTTGCAGTTAATGGAAGTGCTTATGATGATGTTACGGATTTGTATTTAATAACAGATATTTTAATAACAGACTACTCATCAGTATTCTTTGACTTTGCTAACTTAAAGAGACCGGTTCTTTACTATACTTACGATCTTGAAAGATATAGAGATGTTTTACATGGTTTCTATTTATCCATGGAAGATGATCTTCCGGGCCCAATGCTTCTAACAAATGATGAAGTGGTAGATGCCATAAAGAACATTGACCAAATTCAGGAAAAATATAAAGACAGATATGAAGAATTTTACAATAGATTCTGTTGCATAGATGACGGTCATGCTACAGAAAGAGTTGTAAATAAGATTTTTAAAGAATCATAATAAAAAGGCCTCATCCTATGAGGTCTTTACATACAAGTCAGCCATTGGCTCAATATTAATAACGGCAGGTACATTATTTATGGTGTTGTAAACAGATAACAAATGATGGAGATAATTGACGTATAATATATTTAAATGAATATATATGAATAATATTTTAAAATAATATATAGAATCAATAATATATGAAATGAGAAAAGAACCGGTTAGCATTGGGTAAAATCCATACTAACCGGTTTTTCTGTAATTATTATTTTCTTCTGTAACTACTGTATTACTGTAATTATTATTCAACTTTTGCAGTTATTATTTAACCCTGCTGTGGCTCCTTTTCGTATAAGCCATTTAGGTTGTTTGCAAAGTCTGCAAAATATTCATTAATGTCACCTTCAACCAAAACTTCATCAAAGTGTACATCACCAAAAGCTCTAAGCGCTTCTCTGTCATAGAAAGTTTTAGACGCCTCAATGACAAATGGTAATGCAAACCAAACTAAAACTCTTACTTCATCAGGAAGATTGTTAAAATATTTTTTAGATTCTAAATCTTTAAAAGAAGTAACAAGTACAGTTACGTCTGTAGTTTTAAAATCGTATTTCTTAAGCTTCTGATAAAATTCAGCCCAAAAGGCATTGCCCTTTTGTTTTGAATTAACACATATAAGAACTTTTTTCTTCCCTTCATCAAAAGTTTTGATAATATCCTGATTTCTTGATGATAGATAGGTGTAGTCTTTAAAGATAATGTTAATAAGTCTCTGAGTAGACAATCCATCATCATTGTAAGTACACCAACGATTCATTTCATCTAGCTGTGGTTTGTAGAAATCGCAATATTCTTTTCTATTCTTGCAAATTGCATCCAGTGAGGAAGCAACTTCATCTAAATCAGAGGATACAATTCCCGGCAAAGTATTAACCGGTACATAAAGCCCTCTACCACTTTCGTATTCCTTTAAGTCAGGAACGTAAAAAACAATTGGTCGACCTGTAATCAGAAAGTCGAAGAAGATGCTTGAGTAGTCGGAAATTAAGATATCCACAACTGAAAGTAGCTCATTAGTATCAATTGTAAAAGGTATTAAAATATCCTTTAATTCAGAATCCTCAGCTAAAATTTTGTATAAGAAATAATGAACTCTTAAATAAATTCTATATTTGCTTTGGTCAATGTTTTCTGAAAACTTCTTAACAGTATTCTTAAACTCTTCAACATCATATTCAAGTTGATTGTAAAGATTACCTTTCCAGGTTGGTGCATACAAAATAATTTTCTTGTCAGTTTTGATACCAATGTCTTCAAGTTTTTGTTTTACCTTCTTAATATCTGCGTTTATAAGTAAATCACTTCTTGGATAACCAATTTCCAAAGTAGTGCCCTCATACAGACCGTCAAGCTTGTACGCACGCTTGTACATAACTTCTGTCATAAATTTGTTGGCTGAAATAAGATAGTCAGCACCTAAGAAGTTTCTTGCAGGTCCTCTGGCATTTTCAACACGTTCAACAGTATGTTCGTAACCCATGTATTTGGTTGGAACGCCATGCCAGGTGTTAATGTATGTTTGCTCAGGGCGTTTCACAAAAAAGTACCCAAAAGTTGAATTTGATACAAGATACTTGCTGCTGGCAAGATAACGGTAATAATCTTCAGATTCACGCTTAACAAAACGAACATTTGGTAAATCTTCAAATTCCTTAATGTTGTCTTTTGCCATATCCATATCTGAAATGGACCAAATATGAATCATATCCTCAAATGCAGGATCTTTCAATAACTGTAGAAAAATGGCACGAGGATTATCAAGAACACCAAGTCCTGAGAAAGCTTCGTAAAATATATGATGCTCACGAACCGGTATAGACAAAAATGAGTAGTATTGTTTTTTACCTAAATCTTTTTCAGGCATCTTTATGTTTTGAGTATATTTCTTTATGTTTCGCTTCAGAGTGTATTTAAACCCATTTTTTATAGTGGCTGAATATTTCTCCATACTTGCACCAATTCCAAGTAAAATACTTGTCCTTTCTTTGAAATAAGTAAATAGTTAAATGTTATATTAATTATATATGGGGGTTACGTGACAGGTTATCGTAAACTACCCGATAATTTCCTCAAACTGTTCTATTGTAGTTTTATTATAATCTTTGTAATTAAAATCACAAGTAGGAACCTGACCGTTAATAAAAGTAGTTAAACCTTTATAAATTTCCTCTTCGCTATTACCAATTAAAAGTTGTCCGTTTTCAAATAAAGAAGATTTAGCAGAGCTAAAGTCAGACATTATAATTGGCAGACCAAGTAATCTTGCTTCTAATAATGAAACAGGTTGTCCTTCGTGTAATGAAGGTAGAACAAAACAACTGCATTCTTTCATTAACATAAAAGGATTCTCCATATTACCGGTCATAATAACCTTCCCCTTTAAACCTAAAGACTTGATTAAAGATTTAAGATGTTCCATTAATGGACCGTCACCTATAATGTAAAGTCTTGTGTTATGATTCTCTTTGTTAACTTTGGCAAAACCTTTAATTAAAGCTTCCTGATTTTTCTCAGGCGATAATCTGCCCATATTAACAAAAGAAATTAAATCTTTATTAAGAAGCTCCGGTAAGCCTGCATTGATAGCAGTCTCTTCATTATATGATTCCTTGGCTCCTTTTAGTACCCTGTCAAAATTAGCTGCGTTTCTAACATAAGTACATTTTCTCTTCAAATTCTTATAACCGATTTTTTCAAGATTTACTTCCATTGTGGCTTCTGAACAACCTACGATTTTGTCATAGAACTGATAAGTTGAAAAAACAACACGAAGCTCACGACTGTGTGGTTTTTTGCCGTTTACAACTTTATTCTTTTCGGTAAGTAAATCATTGTGTTGCCAAATTAACTTCTTTGCGCCTGTAGCACTTAAAAGAAGTATGGAATAGAAACTTCCATAACCTGAATAATCAATAACAGTGTCAAAATGACTTGTGCCAAAGCATCTTACAAATTCCCTGTCATACATTGCCTTTGGATAGACCTTTTTCATAAGACCGTTACAAAAGCCAAAGACTCTTAGAAAATCATTGCGAATCATTTCGCCAAACGTTGAAGGTGTGTAAGAAACTCTAGCAAAAATTCTAGGATTCTTATTAAATGAACAAATCATTTCTTTACTGTCAGGAAATTTCAAATTCCCTGCGTAAACAGTTACGTCATATTTGTCATAGTCAATATAATCAAGCATGGTTCTAAGGGCAGTGGAAATACCGTTCATTCGTAAACCGCCACCGAAGAATAAAAGCTTTTTCTTATGGTTACTACATTTAATTAAATTATAGTCCCTGCCGTTAGCATCAGATGTTCTGCCATAAAAAACAACATCTACAATACGTTTTGCCACATTGCCGTCATCCATTGGACAACCAAAAGCTTTTGCTTCATTATATTTAATTTGATATTTGTTAATATAAAAATCTAAATTGTTAATAACTTTTCCAATTTCATCAATGTTTGTTAAACAAGGTCCCGGAAGTTGTTCCGGAGCAAGGTATAAACCACGATAATTCTTGTATTCTTCCAAATCAGGAATGTAGAAGACAACAGGTTTTCCAGTTGCAAGAAAATCGTAGAAAATACTTGAATAATCTGAAATCAAAACATCTGTAATTGACAAAAGTTCATTTGTATCTACGAAAGCAGGTATAAGCGAATCGCTTATTCTGCCGGATTTCTTAAGCTCCTTATAAACTACCTGATGAGGCTTAAGTAGAACCTGATATTTATCAGTGTCAATTAAGGACTCCAGTGACCGCTTAAAATCAATGTATTCATTAACATCAATCTGTGGGTGATTATAGTCGTTGCCCTTCCAGGTTGGCGCATATAAAATAATCTCTTTTTTTGAATCAATATCTAAGCCGTATTTTCCAAGAAGTGATAATAGAGCTTTTCTATCAGTATTAAAAAGCCTGTCATTTCTAGGATAGCCTTCTTCTATAATTGTTCCTTCGTATAATCCCTGTAATTTGTATTTTTCAAGAAATACAGATGTTAAAAAAGGATTGGCTGAAATCATATAGTCCGAAGAAAGAAAGTTCCTAAGGACATTAGAAATTGTAACCGGTGCGTCTGGCATATCAAAACCTAAACTCTTAATAGGAGTTCCATGCCATGTGTTAATGTATATTTGGTCCGGCTTCTTACAATAATAAAAGGGTAAGGAAACGTTAGTTATAATATATTTTGCTGAAGCTAAATAGCGAAGATGGTCATCGCTGTGTCTGCCGATAACAAATACATTTTTGTTTTCTGCAAACTGCTCCATAACAGGTTCGTTTCCATATTTATCTTCAATAACCCAAACGTGGGTATAATCCTTGAAATCGTCATTATTAAGTAACTCAAGAAAAATGCCAAAGGGGTTACAAATCATGCCTCGTCCAAAATAAGAATCATATAAAATAACCTTATCTTCAATTAAAAGGTTTTTGTAGTATTTAGCATATTTGGAACGCCTTGCAGTTTCTTTGAAATTGCCGGCTTTTCTTTTGACTTTGCCTAAAAATCCCATAAAAATCTCCGTTCTTTTGAATCTAGTATTCCTTATATTATAGTACAAATAAAAAAGAAATACTATAAATTTCACATTTAATAACTTTTTTGTTATAATAAAAAAATGTGGCTATTTGTTGACATTACAAAAGAATAATATATAATTATTGCGAGTATTACTAAGAAAAGATGGAGGTAATATGAAGAAGTATATTCAAGGATTTATGAGATATAGATACCTTTTAAAAGAATTAGTATATAAAGGTATTAAGCTCAAATATAGAAGATCATATTTAGGTTTAGTGTGGACGCTGTTGGAACCATTACTTACAACAATGGTATTAGCATTTGTATTTGGTGAACTGTTAGGAAACAGTCATCCTTACTACCCGGTATATATTTTATGCGGTAGATTGATTTACAGTTGCTTCTCAAGTACAAGTAAGGTGGCAATGAGATCCATTAGAGCAAATCAGGCTATGATAAAGAAGGTATATGTACCAAAATATTTATACCCATTATCAACAATTATATATAACTTTATTTTATTCTTATTATCATTAATAATACTTGCAATATTGGCTATATTCTATAGAGTTCCAATGTCATGGCATATTATTGAAGTGTTTATACCACTGGGAATATTATTTATTTTCTGTGTGGCAGTTGGACTTATATTATCAACTGTATGTGTATTCTTTAGAGATTTGGAATACTTATGGGAAGTTATAGTAATGCTTATTATGTATTGCTCGGCAATATTCTATTATGTAGACAAAGTTGAAAAGGTAAAAACTGTACTTCAGTTTAATCCATTATACTGCATTATCAGTAATGTAAGATGTGTAGTTATGGAAGGCGGTTCACTTTTCACAAGCATGAGTTATGGTCTATCAAACTTAACAATGATGCTTTACTCACTTGGATTTAGTTTGGTAGCATTAGTAATTGGAATTGTAATGTTCAAGAAGAATCAAGATAAGTTCATCTTGCATATTTAGGAGGAACTATGGAAAAACCGGCACTTAAAGTTGAAGATATAAGTATTCGTTTTAACTTAAGTAAAGAAAAAGTAGATAATTTAAAAGAATTACTTATAAAGAAAATAAAAGGCGAGACAATTCGTTTTAACGAATTCTGGGCTCTTAAAAATATTAATTTTGAACTTCAAAAAGGTGACAGACTTGGAATCCTTGGTCTTAACGGAGCAGGCAAGTCTACACTTCTTAAAGTTATTGCAGGAGTTTACAAACCTACAACAGGTAAGGTTACAAGAAACGGTCATATAGCTCCAATGATTGAACTTGGAGCAGGCTTTGATCCTAACTACACAGGAAGAGAAAACATTTTCCTTTATGGTTCAGTGTTAGGATTTTCAAGAAGTTTCTTGGAAGAAAAATATGATGAAATTTTAGAGTTCTCTGAACTTGGTGAATTTATTGATGTACCTATTAAGAATTATTCTTCAGGTATGAAAGCAAGATTAGGTTTCTCAATTGCTACAGTAGTTGAGCCGGAAATCTTGATCTTAGATGAAGTATTATCTGTAGGTGATGCTAAGTTTAGAAAGAAATGTGAAAAGAAAATGCAGGGGATGTTTGACCATGGAGTAACGGTACTTTTTGTATCACATAGTTTGCAGCAGGTTGAACGTTTATGCAATAAAGCTATATTACTAGATCATGGTCAGTTAATTGCCAAAGGTGATATTGATGAAGTGTCAGCAATTTACCAGAGTAAATTAAATGACTAAAACATTGTCGTATGTAATTCTTAGAAAAAGGAGGACAAGGTAATGGAATATACAACAAGAGGAACATGTTCAAGACTTATTAAGTTTGATGTTGACGGTGACAAGGTAAAAGACGTGCAGTTTGTTATGGGTTGTCACGGAAACACACAGGGCGTGGCAAAGTTAGTTGAAGGAATGGATATTCACGAAGTTATTAGAAGACTTAAAGGCATTGATTGTAACGGTAGAGGAACTTCATGTCCGGACCAGCTTGCACAGGCATTAGAACAGTATTTAGAACAGCAGAAATAAATTAATTTAATAGAACCGTTGTCAGAAAACAATATGACAACGGTTCTATTGAGTTAAATTGAATAGTGGTTTAAGTAAATAAAATGTAAAGTTAAAAATAATATTTTAAACAGACAGGCTAGAAAAAATCAGGAGGATAAACATGCTTGGTATAATTGGAGCAATGGAAGTGGAGGTGGCAACTTTAAAGTCAGCCATTAATAATTTGAAAGTAACAAAGAAGGCAGGAATGGAATTCTGCATGGGTAACATTTTTGGAAAAGACGTTGTAGTTGTAAAAAGCGGTATTGGAAAAGTAAATGCAGCAATCTGCACACAGATATTAGCGGATGATTTTCAGGTTGATGGGGTAATTAACACAGGTGTGGCAGGTTCCCTTAATAATGATATTAATATTTGTGATATTGTAATTTCAACTGAAGCCTTAGAACATGATATGGACGTTACACCACTTGGATATGAAAAAAGCGTAATTCCTGACATGGAAACTTCAGTGTTTAAAGCTGACAAGAGACTTATGGAGGTTGCCAAGAAATCTGCAAAAGAAGCTGAATTGGATGTGAAAATATTTGAAGGGAAGGTAGTTTCAGGTGACCAGTTTATCGGAACTGCAGAAAAGAAAAAATATCTCCGTGACCAGTTTGGCGGCGACTGTGCGGAAATGGAAGGGGCATCAATTGCCCATGCAGCATACTTAAACAACATTCCATTTTTGGTAATAAGAGCTATTTCAGACAAAGCAGATGGCGGTGCAGAAATGGATTATCCAACATTTGAGAAAAAAGCCGCAGAAAATTCAATTGAATTAATGTACAAAATTATTAAAAATTATTAGAAAATATGTCGAACGATTTTTAGTGCAACAAGGTTAAGTTTGTGCTACCATTTACTGAAAAGAAATTAATTTTTAGTAAGGGGGAAAATAAATGTTTGACTATTACATAAGTCAGTTGGAAAACTGGGCTGAAACAACAATACCAAAGATAGTAAATCAGGAAAACTTTCTACTTATTGTAGGGAGTTTTTTTGCGTTAGGAGTTGTCACAAAATGGCTTGTTTTACATAATTACAATAAGCTTATAAGAAAGGCAGGCAATATAAACAAAACCAATAACGCAACTTTAAGACAGATTAAAACTAAATATGATAGTTTAAGACAGGTAAATCACAACATGGAAAATCCTATAGGATTTGTGCAAAAGAGTTTGAACAGATGCAGAATAATGTATATTTCCGTAAACAGGGTAAATAATATAATTAACTATTGTACGCTAATTATTATGGCAGTGTATTCAATTGTATCTTATGAGGTGTACTTAGAACGTCCTAATGAAATTACATGGGTTCAATATTTGATTATAGGCAGTTTTGTGGCAATTAGTTTGGAAATGGTTAATAGGACACTTGCCTGCAGTGATAGAAAAATGGAATTAACATATGTTTTGGCTGAGGCTTTGGAAGAAGGCAATGGCAGACGATTTAACCAGAGTCAAACGATTGAAAACAAAGTGGCTAATGAAATACCTGAAAATGAAAATATTAAACCTGATATTGCCTACTCTCAGGAAACGTCTGAAAAAGAAGAGCAGGCAAGAGAAGAGGAAGTTTTAGACCAGGTTATTGGAGAGTTTCTTAGGTAAAAAAACATAAAAAATAGGGGACTTTTTAGTGAAAAATACTATAAAATACAGGGTTGAAAAAATCGTTTCAAAAAAGTATAATAAAAGTTGAGTTTTGTTTTAAGTTTAAACGGAGGAAAAAGATATGTCTAAAGTAACATTTGATTATTCTAAAGCTACTTCATTTATTTCAGAAGATGAAGTAACAAGCATGAAGAAAATCGCAGAAGATGCAAAGAAAGTTTTAGTTGAAAAAACAGGGGCAGGTAATGACTTTTTAGGATGGATTGATTTACCGGTTGACTATGATAAGGATGAATTTGACAGAATTAAGAAGGCAGCAAAGAAGATTCAGGGAGATTCAGAAGTTCTTGTTGTTATTGGTATTGGTGGTTCATACTTAGGTGCCAGAGCAGCTATTGATTTCTTAAGACATGGTTTCTACAACAATGTATCAAAGGAAATTAGAAAGACACCTGAAATCTATTACGCAGGAAACAGCATTAGCCCGGCATACTTACAGGGATTAATCGATGTAATTGGAGATAGAGATTTCTCAGTAAACATTATTTCAAAATCAGGTACAACAACAGAACCTGCAATTGCTTTTAGAGTATTTAAGGAAATGCTTGAAAAGAAATATGGAAAAGAAGAAGCAGCAAAGAGAATTTATGCTACAACAGATAAGGCAAAGGGAGCCCTTAAAGGACTTGCAACAGCAGAAGGTTATGAAAGCTTCGTAGTTCCTGATGATGTAGGTGGACGTTTCTCAGTTCTTACAGCAGTTGGACTTCTTCCAATCGCAGTAAGTGGAGCAGATATTGACAAGCTTATGGAAGGTGCAGCAAGTGGAAGAAAGGCTGCATTAGAAAATGCTTTTGAAGATAATGATGCAATGAAATATGCAGCAATCAGAAATATCCTTCTTAGAAAGGGTAAGGCAGTAGAAATTACTGCAAACTATGAACCAAGTTTACATTACTTTGGTGAATGGTGGAAACAGTTATTTGGCGAAAGCGAAGGAAAAGACCAGAGAGGTATTTTCCCAGCAGCAGTTGACTTGACAACAGATCTTCACTCAATGGGACAGTTCATTCAGGACGGTTCAAGAATTATGTTTGAGACAGTTTTAAATGTTGAAAAGTCAAAAGTATCAGTAGTTATTGATGAAGATCCTGAAGACCTTGACGGACTTAACTACTTAGCAGGAAAAGATATGGATTTCGTAAACAAGAGTGCCATGAACGGTACAATTCTTGCTCATACAGACGGTAATGTTCCAAACCTTATTGTAAACATTCCGGAACAGAACGAGTTCTATCTTGGAGAGCTATTATACATGTACGAATTTGCATGTGGTGTAAGTGGTTATATCCTTGGTGTAAATCCATTTAACCAGCCAGGTGTTGAAAGCTACAAGAAGAACATGTTTGCACTTCTTGGAAAACCTGGTTATGAAGATTTAACAGCAGAATTAAAATCAAGATTGTAATCATAAATTTAATGGTTCAAAGATTTTAACAAAAATAAATATGGGAAGAAGTCACCCGGAGAATACCACTCAATATAGACTTCGACACATATATTTCTAAATAATAAAAAGGACTTGATTATGAAGGAAGAGACGCCTTTGTAATCGGGTTCTTTTTTTATAAAAAAAATCCCTATGAAAAATATTTAAAGTTGATGCAATATTTTTTGAAAAGCCTTCGTTCTATATATGTCAAACAAAATAAATAAAAAATATACAGGAGGAGATTAAGATGAGAAAATCAAAATTTTTATCAGTATTAACAGCAACAACTTTGGCATTAACATTATCAGTTCCAACGGTAATGCCATTAGGATTAACAGCAGGAGCAGTAAAGGCAGCGGAAGTTACAACTACAGCACCTAGTCAGAAAATCGAAGGTCGTTGTGGTGACAATGCCATTTATAGCTACGATGAAGCAACTCGAACATTAACGATTAGTGGAACAGGTGCTATGTGGAATGGCACTAATTATTCACGTTTAGGCAATGTTGACAAAATTGTAATAGGAAATGGAATTACAGTAATTGGTGAAGACGCTTTTGCAAAATTCAATGGCGTTGGCAGTGCTGAAATATCAGATACAGTAACAACAATTAAGGGTAACGCATTTAACGATTTAAAATCAATTACAATTCCAAAAACAGTTAGAACAGTTGAGACAGATGCTTTTTATGGTGTAGGAAAAGTTGTAGTAGAAGGAGATATGAATAATTTCCAGTATGGGGCATTAGGTGATGAAGTACAGGAAGTTCAGTTAAAAGGAAGTGCCGAAACATTAGGTCTTGCATTAGCAAAAGTACAAAACAGAGATTGTTTATCCGTTACAATTACTAAGGATAATAACAGATGCAGAATCGCAAATGGGTGTTTAGTATCATCTGACGGTAAAACAGTTTACTACCACATTTCAGATAGCAACAAAGTAACAATTCCTGATACTGCAGTAACAATTAAATCAGCAGCTTTTTATAAACAGGAAATTGGAGAAGTAAAATTAGGCAAGAATGTAACAACTATTGAACCATATGCATTTGCAGAATCAGAAGTATCAAAATTAACTACAAACTCAAAGTTAAAGAAGATTGGCAGATGCGCATTTAAGGGAACAATATTTTTAGAGAAAGTTACATTAAAGAGCAGTGTAGCAATGAGTCCAAAGGCATTTGACCAGAAAGTAATATTGACTTCTACAAAGTCATTAAAGAGTGCAAAAACAGTAATGACAAGTGCAACTTTCAAAAAGAATAAAATTAATGCTAAGTTTGCAAAATTAACAGGTGCCAAGGGCTATCAGGTTCAGATTAAGAAAGGTGGCAAGACATATAAGTATTTTACAACAAAAACAAGCATTAAGGTTAAAGCCCCTAAGGTGTTCAAGAAAAAATACAACGTTGGCTTCAGCTATGATATAGATAACTATACATCAAAGATTGAAGGAAAGCCTGCTTATATTTCAGTAAGACCATACAAGATTGTAAAGAAAAATAAAAAGTCTTATGGTAAGTGGAGTGAAAAGATTGTTTTAACAAAATAATAAAATAATGCAAAGCCCTTGGAAATTATGTAAAATTAATTTCTGAGGGCTTTGTAATATAAGCTTAGCATGCGTAAAAAAATTCTAATATGAAAAACAGTGGAGGAAAAAATGAAAAATATAGTAAAGAAAATATGAAAAAAAGGCATTTATGGGTTGTCAATCCCTTACAGAAATAGATATGAATAAGGAATATAAATACTTCAGCACAAAAATGAAAATTAGAGCATACAAAAAGCAGGGCAAGAAGATTTATACAAAATGGAACAATTATTTAGACGCAAGATCCGTTTACGGAAGCAATTTTAACTAAGCTTGAAGTTCTATGGTTGATAAGTAAATTTAGTTATTTTATAATGATTACAGACCAAAAAGATATTACTTCGCCCGTACTTACTTTTAAAATATTTATACTCAAAATTTGAAAAGGAAATAATCATGAGCAACAATTTATCAATCAAAGATATTGCCAGAATGGCAGGGGTATCTATTGCAACTGTATCAAGAGTAATTAACAAAAACGGAAAAGTGGCAAAAGATACTGAAAAGAAAATATTGAAGGTTATGGAAGAAAACAATTATGTTCCTAACCTTTTGGCAAAGGGCTTTAGAACCAGAAAATCTACAGTAATAGGGATTGTTGTTCCTGATATTGCTAATGAATTTTTTAGCAGAATTGCGCAGAAAGTGCAGATGCTTTTTTTTGAGAAAGGTTACGCAACTATTATTTGCAATACTAATGAGGATTACAAATTAGAAAACCAGTGTTTGGACATGCTACAGGCACAGCAGGTAGGCGGGATAATTCACATTGTGTCTTCTACAAGAAAAAGGGAAAAGGCTGTTCCCATGCCTACTGTTTACATTGATAGAGAACCAATGTATATAAAAAATGATGATGTTGTGGTTGTTGAAAGCGATAATGTGTCAGGTGGATATCAGGCTACTAAAGAAATGCTTGAAAAAGGTTGTAAAAATATACTTTGCTTAAGTCCTGAGCATAACGTATCTACTCACAAGAAACGTTATTTAGGTTATCTAAAGGCAATTGAAGAAGCAGGACTTGAGTCACATTTGGTTTATGCCGGCTCTATATCCATGGAAGATGGTTATGAACAAACTAAGAAATATTTTAAAGAAAATCCTACCATAGATGGAGTGTTTGCAACAACTGACATAATAGCTATAGGAGCAATGAAAGCATTAAAAGAATTAAATATAAAAGTGCCACAGGAAGTTAAAGTATTCGGATATGATGATAGTGAAGTCGCTCTTATATCAACCAAAACAATTTCAACAGTGCGCCAGCCTGTTGATGAAATGGTAGAAATGGCAGTAAACAATTTAGAAAAATTAATTGATGAAAAAGAAATATTAGATAAAAAAACAGTATTACCGGTGGAGATTATTAAAAGAGAAACAACAGAGGCAAAGTAAAGCTAAACATTAAAAACAAAATGTAATCACTAAATCACAAAAACAATGGTGAAAAAACTTATAAAATTTATCGTTGACAGAAAATATATTACAGTATAAACTGAAAGAAAATAAAGGAACTGCAAAAGTAGTTTCTTTTAATTGCACATTGATGTAAACGTTTACATCAAAAAACGGAGATTAAATTACAAAAATGAAAGGAAGGTATTACAATGGAAAAATTATTATGCCCATCAATGATGTGTGCTAACTATGGTAACTTAGAAAAAGAGGTTCAGGATTTAATTGATGCAGGAGTAGATATTTTCCACATTGATATTATGGATGGCCAGTTTGTTCCAAACTTTGGAATGGGGTTACAGGACGTGGAATTTATCCGTAAGAAATCAACAATTCCTGTTGACGCTCATCTTATGATTGAGAATCCGGGTAACTATGTAGAAAAATTCGCAAAGCTTGGAATTGATATTATTTATATTCACCCTGAAGCAGATGTTCATCCAACAAGAACACTTCAGACAATTAAAGATGCAGGTGCTAAGCCGGGTATTGCGATTAATCCGGGAACTGCTGTAGAAACAATCAAACCTTTATTACCATTTGTAGATTATGTAATGGTAATGAGTGTTAATCCGGGATTCGCCGGTCAGAAGTATATTCATGCGGTAGATGAGAAGATAGAGCAGCTAGTAGAAATGAAAGAAAAGTATGGATACGAAGTTATGCTTGATGGGGCATGTTCTCCTGAGAGAGTTGAGACTTTATCAAAGATTGGAGTAAAAGGATTTATTCTTGGAACGTCTTCACTGTTTGGAAAGGATAAATCATATAAAGAGTTAATTAAAGAATTAAGAGCTTTGTAATAAAGGAGATATTCATGGGAAAGAATTGTGTTATAGGAATAGATATAGGTGGAACAAATATTAGAATCGGTCATACAGACGAAGCAGGTGAACTTGCTGATTTTGAGAGAATCTCCAGCAAGGAGACTTTCAAGGATGGAAATATTTCTGAAAGTCTGGCAGAAGTGTTGGAAGATTATATTAGCAGAAATTGCGTAGGACTGGAGATTTTGCAGATAGTTATTGGCATTCCTGCAGCTCTTAGTGCTGATAGAAAAGAAATTCTTCAGGTACCTAATATTAAGGGCATGGACCATTTGTTTCTTGGAGAAGAATTAGAAAAAAAACTAGGAATAAAGGTGACATTGGATAGAGATGTAAACATGCTCTATTATTGGGACAAATTCGACAAGAAGTTAGATGATCAGGGAATAGGTGTTGGAATTTATATTGGCACAGGTGTTGGAAATGCCATATTTATTAATGGTGAACCTCTTGTAGGGAGAGACGGCGTAGCAGGAGAACTGGGCCATATTCCTATGGTAGGCAGCCATGACAGATGTGGTTGTGGAAATATTGGATGCTCAGAATGCTATGCCTCAGGATGGAAATTAGTAGAACTTAAAAACGAGTATTTTCCTGAAATAGACATGAACGATTTATTTGTTAAGAAAAGCAATGATATTATTTTAAAGGAGTTCGTTGACAATGTTGCATGTGTTGCAGCAGCAGAAATCAATATATTAAATCCTCATTCTGTAATTTTTGGTGGAGGGGTAATTAATATGAAAGGATTCCCAAAGGACTATTTAGAGGAGAGACTTTACGTTCACATGAGAAAACCATATCCTGCGGAAACTTTGAAGGTACAGTATTCTGAGGATAAAGTGGACAATGGTGTAAAGGGTGCTATTATATATGCCAAGAAATTAGTAGAAATTTAATACTGATGTAAAATAGTAAAAAAGTGTCGTTTTCTTTCACAATAATTTCATGTATTTGAAATAATGTGAAAGAAAACGACACTTTTTTATTCTGCTACAATAAGAAAACAGAAGATTTGACGGAAAATGTAACGTTTTTATTGGGGATAAATGTACAAAATGCACAAAAATACGTTTCCAAAACTGTGAAAAACGTGAAAAATAATGAAAAGTATTGACAGAAAATGAAAAGAATTATACAATTATGACAACAGATGAAAACATTTGAAATAAAATGAAAATAAATGCAAACAAAAACACAGAAAGGAAGGTATTATGAACTACGCAGGAAGATTTAACTCGTTTATATTAAAAGGTCAAAATGTCTTTGATGCAATTAAGGCATACCACGAAATGGATGGAATTACACATTTAGAATTTAACTATCCAGAACATTTCGCAGGATATGATTTAGAAGAAATAAAGAAAGCAATTGGAGACTTGAAGGTAAATGGTCTTGCAGTTAGATGGAGAAATTATTTTACAAATGGTGACTTCACTAATCCAGATGAAGAATTAAGAACAAAGGCAATTCAATATTGCAAAGAAGCCGCTGATATTTGTAGAGAGCTTGGCGGAACATATATCACCCTTTGGATGGAAAATGATGGTTTTGATTATGCATTCCAACTTGATTACGAGGAAGCGTGGAATCAGTTAATAGATGCTTTTAGAGAAGTTGCTGATTATGCACCTGATTTAAAGATAAGCATTGAATACAAACCATTTGAACCAAGAAACTTTTCAATGATAGATAGTACAGGAATGACTCTCCTCCTTATAAAGGAAATTGACAGACCGAATGTTGGATGTACATTAGATTTTTGCCATATGCTGATGAAGAGAGACAGCCCGGCATACGGTCTGGCAATAGCCGCAAGTATGGGTAAGCTATACGGATTACATATGAATGACGGATATTCACAAATGGATAGCGGAATGATTTTTGGATCAGTAAATATAGCACATGCGGCGGAGTTCATTTACTACTTAAAGAAATATAATTATCAGGGAGTTGTGTTCTTTGACACATTCCCAATTAGAGAAAATGCCAAAGAAGAAACTCAGGCAAACATTGATTCTTTCGAAAAGATTTCAAAAATAATTGATGAAATTGGAATGGACAGAATCGCAGAAGTTGTATCTAAACGTGACGGTGTTGAGGCTCATCGCCTTGTACTGGACATGTTAAAATAAGAAATTTTATAAAAGAAAAAGGAGAAAATGCAAATGAGAAAGAAAATTTTAGCAGTAGCATTAGCAGCAACAATGGTGTTCGGATTAGTTGGCTGCGGTAGCTCATCACAGAGTTCAGACAAAACAACAAAAGCGAACAATGAAACACAGGCAACAGAGGACTTCAACCCAGATAAGATTGAAGACAGCAAGACAATCGAAGATATCCGTAAGGACAACGGAGAAGAAGTTAAGGTTGCAAGTGACTTAAAGTTAGGTGCCATCGCAAAATCATTCTCAAATGAATTTTGGCGTAACTTTAAGAATGGTTATGAACAGTCAGCAAAGGTTATTAAGAAAGCCGGAGTTGATATAACAGTAAAAGTAGATGGAACAACAGATGAAGGTGATGAAATCGGACAGCAGACAATGACAGATAACCTTGTAAACCAGGGATACAGTGCATTAATGTTAAGCCCAATCTCAGATTCAAACTTAACATCATCAGTAGATAATGCTAAGAACAAAAAAATCCCTACAGTAAACGTAAACGATGGATTAATTTCAGCAGCAGATTACTTTGTAGGACCTGATGCATACCAGAATGGTGAATTAGCAGCTGAATGGGTTTCAAAGAAACTTGGTGACAAGGGTGATGTTGCTATCGTTGTAGGTATGGCAAAAGCTTTCGCAGCTCGTGAAAGAACAGCAGGATTCAAGGGTTGGATTAAAGACAACAAGTCAGGACTTAATGTAGTAGCAGAACAGAACGCTGACTGGGATCGTCAGAAAGCTAAAGAATTAGCAAGCACATGGATTCAGCAGAAACCTGACTTAAAGGCAATCTTCTGTAACAATGATGATATGGCTTTAGGTGTAGTTGAAGCTGTAGAAGAAGCTAAGGCTGACATTTTAGTAGTAGGTGTTGATGGTATTGGTGAAGCTTATGATTCAATCAAAGCCGGAAAGCTTGATGCAACAGTAGATTCATTTGGATACTATATGTCACAGGTTGCTACAGAAGTAACATTAAGAATTTTAGATGGACAGGATATCCCAAGAGTAGTACATACTCCACAGGCACTTATTGATTCATCAAATGTAAACGAAGATGCAGCTCAGATCATTGGATGGAAAGATCCAACATATGTTGCAAAATAATTTAACTTGAAAATAAAAGGTAATTTTACAATGGGAGAAGGCACTGCTTTCTCCCATCTATAAAAAGGAGGAACTATTATGGCGAAGGCTGTTGAATTTGTTAATATTAACAAACGCTTTCCAGGAGTACACGTCCTTAAAGATATATCTTTTTCTGTAGAGGAAGGAGAGGTTCACGCATTATTAGGTGAAAATGGTGCAGGAAAATCCACACTATTAAATATATTACATGGGGTTTATCCGGAATATGAAGGCGAAGTAAAGCTTCATGGAGAGAAAGTAAGCTTTAAAGACACAAATGATGCTATTGTAAATGGCAAAATATCTAAAGTTCATCAGGAAACTTTAGTAGTAAAAGATCTTACTGTTGGTCAAAATGTAACAATGGGTTATGAACCTAAAAAAGGAGTCTTTATAGACTTCAAGAAAATGAATAGAGAAGTTGATGAAATACTGGCAGAATTAAATTGTAACTTTAAATCATCAGATTTAGTAAGTACATTGACAGCAGGTGAAATGCAGATGTTGGCAATTGCAAGAGCATTGTACCATCATTCAACAATTATCTCTCTTGATGAGCCAACAGCATCAATTACAATGAAAGAAACAGAGGCTTTGTTTGATGTAGTAAGAAAACTAAAGAAACAGGGCGTAACTATTTTATATGTAAGCCATAGATTGGAAGAAATTTTCCAAATTTGTGATAGAGCTTCCATTTTAAGAGATGGGGAATATATCCAGACAATGGACATTAAAAATACTACCAGAGAAGAATTAATTCATGCAATGGTAGGTAGAGATGTAGCAGCAGTGGCTTCAAGAACAAAACCAAGTCCACGAACAGACGAGGTTGTTTTAAGTGTAGAACATTTAACAAACGAAAATTATCAAGACGTAAGTTTTGAACTTCATAAAGGTGAAATCCTTGGTTTCTTCGGCTTGGTAGGAGCAGGAAGAACAGAGGTAATGAGAACAATCATTGGAGCTGACCAGAGAACTTCAGGAAAGATTGTTTTAAAAGGCAAAGAGGTAAAGAGCGGCTGGAATACTACAAAGGCTTTGAGAGCCGGAATAGGTTTATTACCGGAAGATAGAAAAACACAGGGATTTATGAATCTATCAAACAATTATGAAAACATAGCTATTTCCAGTTTAGAGAAATATATGACAGGACCATTTACAGACACGAAAAAGAAAGTCAAAAACGCAGAGAAGTTTTTTGAGGAAATGGATGTACATCCAAGACGTGTTGATTATCTGACAAGTAATATGTCAGGTGGTAACCAGCAGAAAGTTATTTTAGCAAGATGGATGTCTACAGATGTAGATATAATCATTTTTGACGAACCAACAAAAGGTGTAGATGTAGGTGCAAAAGCTGAAATTTACAGACTTATGGAGGAACTTGTAGAAGCAGGAAAGAGCATCATAGTGGTATCTTCTGAATTGCCGGAAGCAATGGGAATTAGTGACAGAATTATCGTTATGAGCGAAGGTAAAGTAACTGCTGAGTTAACAAATGAAGTTGATTTTGACGAAGATTCAATTCTTGATTTAGCAATTGGAGGTAAATAAAATGAAAAATATTTGGAATAAGTATAAGCGAGAATTCGTAGTTCTTATAGCTACAATCGCTATGTGTGTAGTATTTACAGCACTAAATAAAAACTTTTTAAATTATAGTAACTTTATAACAGTTTTACAGCAGATGGTATTAAATGGTATTCTTGCTGTAGGTATGATGTTCACAATTATTACCGGCGGTATCGATCTTTCAGTTGGTTGTACATACGCTATTACCGGTATCGTAGTTGCATCTTGTACAGTAACTTATGGAATGAATCCAATCTTAGCAATTATAGTTGGTATTTTAATTGGTGCAGTACTTGGAGCATTCAATGGATTCTTAATTAACAAATTAAAATTACAGCCTTTCATTGCTACACTTGGTACAATGAGTTTATACAGAGGTATTGCTTATGTAGTAACAGGCGGTGTTCCAGTAACAAATGTTCCTGAATCATACAGAAATATTTTCAACGGTGAATTGTTTGCCGGTGTTAGAAGTTACATTGTAGTAATGGTAGTAGTATTCGTAATTGCACATATTATCTTATCAAAGATGAGAAGTGGTGATTATTTATATGCAATCGGTGGTAACGAAGAAGCTGCTAAACTTTCAGGTGTAAACGTAATCAAAACAAAATATGTAGCATACATTTTCTGTGGAATTTGTGCAGCAATTGCAGGTATGATTATGTTAGCAAGTTTAGGCTCAGCTGAAGCAACAGCAGGTCAGGCATATGAAACAAATGCTATCGCAGCAGCAGCTATTGGTGGAACAAGAATGGCAGGTGGTAAAGGTACAGCACTTGGTACATTCTTCGGAGCATTAATGCTTGCAGTATTAAAAGTAGGTATGGTAGTAATCAACGTTGATTCTTTCTGGCAGTTCGTAGTAACTGGTATTATCATCATCGTAGCTTCATACTTCGAATTTATTCAGCAGGATATTAAAGGATTTGTTTCAAGACATAAAAAGACAGCTTAGTTTTAAACTACAATTAAAACCGCAAATAGCACACAGTATTGCGGCACTAATATATTTTCAAAGCATTTGAATTATAAAAAGGCGCAAGGATTTAAACTTTGCGCCTTTCTTTTTTAGCAGATGACAGGAGGTAAGAAAGTGAAAAATAAAATTACTGTAATAGGCAGTTTAAATTATGATGTTATCTTAAAAGTAGACAGATTACCTTATAAAGGTGAAACAATGGCAGTAGAAGATTCAACATTTAGTGCCGGTGGAAAAGGCGCAAATCAGGCAGTGCAGGCAGCAAAACTGAAAACTCCTACATATATGGTAGGGTGTGTTGGAACTGATGCATCAGCAGACTTTTTGATTTGTACAGCAAAACAGTACGGAGTTGATACAAGATATATTAGAAAAGTTGAAGGCAGCAGTGGAATGGGAATTATACATGCGTTAGAAGATGGAAGCGTTCACGCCAGCATTGTACGAGGTGCAAATTTCCAGATTACAAAAGAAGACATAGATAAAGCCATGCCGGCATTAAAGGAGTCAAAGGTTTGTATTTTACAAAACGAAATTCCTGTGCCAATGATAGAATATGGAATTGACAAAGCAAAAGAAGCAGGATGTATAGTTGTGTTAAATGCAGCACCTGCAATTGAGTTACCGGACGAATATCTTGCAAAAGTAGATATACTTGTAGTAAATGAGGTAGAGGCATCATTTTACTGTAAGGAAAATATTGACTCATTAGAAAAAGCAAAAGAAGAAATAAAGAAATTAGCCGAAAAATACAATAATAACGTGATTATCACATTAGGATCACTTGGGGCTGTAGTATATGAAAATGGTAAAATCGAAGTGATTCCGGCAAAGAAAGTGGATGCAGTTGAAACAACCGGAGCCGGAGATTCATATATTGGGGCAGTAAGTCATTCTATTGTTGAAGGATTAACATTAACAGAGGCTTGCAGATTTGCAACAAAGTGCAGTGCAGTAACTGTATGCAGATATGGAGCACAGCCATCTATGCCAACATTAGAAGAAGTTATGTAAACACCGATTATTATTGACATTTTTATTGGCGAAAGGATATTATAGAGAGCAGGAGGAAAAAAGATATGATACCTTATGAGAGAAGATTGCAGATAGCACAATTATTAGAGGAAAATGAGGTTGTATCTTTAGATGAGCTTTGCGATGCCTTAGGTGGGGTGTCTGAATCCACAGTTAGAAGAGATCTTAAAACAATGGAACGTGAAGGTGAGATTACTTTATTAAGAGGCGGTGGTGCTTGTTTAAAAAGAGACAGCTATGAAATCCCTGTTATGTCAAAGAAAATGAAAAATGTCAGTGAAAAAGATAGAATAGCTAAAGCAGCAGCAGAATTAGTTGAAGATGGTGATTCTATATATATTGATTCAGGAAGCACTGCTTTAGATATGATGAAATATTTAAGAGATAAGAATATAACAGTAGTGACAACGAACGCATTAATATATTCTGAACTACAAAGTCCTAACATTAAATGTATTATTGCCGGCGGAGAGATTAATATAGCAACAGCATCAATTAGAGGAATTACAACAAACAATTTCTTAAAGAGTTACTATTTTGATAAGGCATTTGTTGGAATGTCAGGTTTTTCACTTGAGGCTGGATATAATACACCGGATTTGTTGGAAGCTGAAAAAAAGCGAATTGTATGTAAAAATGCCAAGAAAGCTTATATTTTAGCAGATAGTAGCAAGTCGGGGAAAAGTACATTATGTAAAGTGCTTGATTTAAATCAGGCAACAATAATATGCAATGAAGTAACGGACGTTGTAAAGGGTGCAGAAGAATATATTATTGTATAACAGGTTATTTACTGTATAACATATTAATTTTTAAAGGAGATATTTCTTAATATTTTCTAGACTAAAATATGAAAATTATGAGAGGTAGAAAAATGAAAATTGGAATTGGAAATGATCATGTTGCAGTAGAAATGAAGAATGAAATTAAGGCATACCTTGAAGAAAAAGGCCATGAAGTTGTTAATTTCGGCACAGATTCAACTGAAAGATGTAACTATCCTGAATATGGGGAAGCTGTGGCAAATGCTATTGTTGCAGGTGAAGTTGACTGTGGTGTTTTAATTTGTGGAACAGGAGTTGGAATTTCACTTTCTGCAAACAAGGTTAATGGAATAAGAGCATGTGTATGTAGTGAACCATATAGTGCAAAATTATCAAAACAGCACAATAATACAAACATAATTGCTTTTGGAGCAAGGGTTGTAGGTATTGAACTTGCCAAAATGATAGTAGACCAGTGGCTTGAAGCAGAATATGAAGGTGGAAGACATCAGGTTAGAATTGACATGCTAAAAGAAATAGAAGAAAAGCAGAAAAATAAATAGACAAATTTATAATATAAAAATTATAATTAAGTTTGCATTTTATGATAATAATTTAATGTTTAACGTGATGTTAAATATTAAATTAAAATAAATATTAAATTAATAAGGAAAGGAAACACAATTATGAAGATTAAGAATATCGATAATCCGGAAGAATTTTTAAAAGTAATAGACAGTTGTCAGGGAAAGGTTGAACTTATCACAGATGACGGGGACAGACTTAACCTTAAATCAAAGTTATGTCAGCTTGTTTCACTTTCAACAATTTTCTCATCATCAGCACAGATTCCTGAAATGGAAATAGTAGCTCACGAATTAGAAGATTCAAAGAAAATTATGGATTTCCTTATGAGAGGACCAATGTAATTAGTCCTCTTCGATTACATAGAAATCCAGATAATCAAAATCAATAGATTCAACAAAACTGTCCGCATAAAATCTTGTGCGGGCAATTTTTTTGAACTCCTTAATATTAGATTCAAGCCATATAGGATTGCTTAAATCAAATTCGTCGCAAATCATCTCAAGAGCCTTGAAAATCTTATGGGTTCTTGTGTCGTCTATATCTAATTCAATTGTAGTGCTTTGTAGCATTTTGTTGCTTTTAAAGGTTCTACCCCAAACTCTGAACATAAAAATCTCTCCTTCACAAATAACTTCTTTGATTTTAAAGGAAAATATATTAACTGTAAAGATAAAATATGGTATAATTAAAACGATACTAGGTTTTTATACCTTTTTGAAAGGAAGAAAAATGGTGGACGAGAAGAAATTAAAAGCTAAAGGAAATTTACCACAATATATTAGATGGCCATTATACTTGAATTTTATTTGGCTTGTAATGGCAGCATTAGGGTTTACAATAAGTATAAAGACAGGTGTGTTAATGACATTTGCAGCAGTTTTATATTTATGTATATCTGCTACGGTGTATTTATTGTTTAAGCCTAATATTATGAGAAATCTTGTTGATTTTGGGGCGGAGTACAGTCAGGTTCAAAGAAAAATGATACGTGACATGGAAGTTCCGTATTGCCTTTTAGATGAAAGCGGCAAGGTAATGTGGACTAATAATGAAATGGATAAAATATGTGAAAAAAATATTAGAAATAAGCCTATTGCATCTGTTTTTGAAGGAATAACCGCAGAGGACTTTTCATTTGATGAAGAGGGCAGAAGCGAATTTGAAGTTAAACACGAGAATAAAGTGTATAAGGTAATTCTCAAATTATTCTCAATGAATGAGGAAAACGTAGAAAGTGCTTTAGTGCCATTGATTGGTGGTGATGGGGCGTTAATTTCCATGTATATGTTTGACGAGACATTGATTCACCAGTTAGCTAAAGAGAACAAAGAGGAAAAATTAGTAACAGGTCATATTTATATTGATAACTATGATGAAGTTCTTAATAGTATCGATCCAACAAGAAGAACATTGCTTGTAGCGTTAATAGATAGAAAAATAAATAAGTATTTCACACAGTATGACGGAATTGTACGAAAGCTTGAAAATGATAAATATTTCGTCATGTTTAAAACAAAATTTGTTAGCAAGATGCAGACAAATAAGTTTGCAATATTAGATGAAGTAAAAACAGTAAATATTGGAAATGGACTTCCAATTACACTTAGTATTGGTATAGGTGTAGGTGGCAATGGTTTAGTGGCAAATTATGAGATCGCAAGAGCAGCCATTGACATGGCACTGGGACGTGGTGGTGACCAGGCAGTGCTAAAAGAAGGCAACAAAGTATATTATTATGGTGGAAAGTCCAAGTCAGTAGAAAAAAACACAAAAGTAAAATCAAGAGTAAAAGCTACAGCATTTAGAGATTTAATTGAAACAAAAGAAACAATATTTATAATGGGACACCATATTGGAGATAACGATTCATTTGGTGCTTCCATAGGATTTTATAGAATAGCTCAGACAATTGGTAAAAAAGCCCACATTGTAATAGAAGATATTTCAGGTAGCGTAATACCGATAGCTCAAATGTTCCATGAGTCAGATATTTATGCTGAAGACATGTTTATTTCAGGTAGCGAAGCAGTTTCCAAAATAGGAAAAAATGACGCCTTAATAGTTGTTGACTGTAACAGAGCTGCTTATACAGAATATCCTGAATTAGTCAGAAGAGCACAGTGCCTGGTTGTTTTTGATCACCATAGACAATCAGAAGACGTAATAGATAACGCACAGTTGTCATATATAGAACTTGCATCATCTTCTACATGTGAAATGGTTGTAGAGATTATGCAATACATACCAGAAACAGTTAAGATTAACAAAATGGAAGCCGAAGCACTTTATGGTGGTATTATGGTGGATACAAACAACTTCACTAACAGAACAGGTGTAAGAACTTTTGAGGCAGCAGCATATCTTAAGAAAAATGGTGCTGATATAACAAGAGTCAGACGAATGTTCAGAGATGATATTAATGACTATAAGGCAAAAGCTACAGCAGTACAGAATACAGAAATTTACAAGGACTGTTATGCAATTTCTGTATGTACGGCAAAGAATGTTTCATCACCAACAGTTGTAGGTGCTCAGGCAGCTAATGAATTGTTAAACATTAAGAATGTAAAAGCATCATTCGTATGTACACCATACAATGATTTAATATACATAAGTGCAAGATCGTTAGATAAAATTAATGTTCAGGTGCTTATGGAAGAGTTTGGAGGTGGCGGTCACATGAATCTGGCAGGAGCTCAGGTTAAAGACGCATCTTTAGGAGAAGTAACACAGATGATTAAAAACGCAATCAGTAGAAGAATTGAAGAAGGAGACATGTAATGAAAGTTATTTTATTAGAAGACGTAAAGTCACTTGGAAAAAAAGGTGAGATAGTAAATGTAAATGATGGATATGCCAGAAACTTTATATTAAAGAAGAATTTAGGTTTAGAAGCAACAGGAAAGAATTTAAATGACTTAAAGCTTCAACAGCAGAATGCAGCTAAAGTTGCCAAAGAAAAATTAGAAGCTGCTCAGGCTTTGGCAAAGGACTTAGAAGACAAATCAATTACTGTTAAGATACAGGCTGGAGTTGAAGGCAAGGTATTTGGTTCAATTTCAAGTAAAGAAATAGCTTTAGAAGCAAAGAAACAGCTGGGAATGGACATTGATAAGAAGAAGATTGTCATTCCTGACGCAATTAAGTCGCTTGGAACTTACAATGTAAACATTAAGTTACACAAGGATGTAGTTGGAAAGTTAGCAGTAAAAGTTGAAGCAAAATAATTAGTAATTAAGAGAATCGCAATATGTCTAAGGATGTATTGCGATAATTTTACTATGAATGGAGATGCACTATGGACGAAGCAGTAGTAAAAAGAATAATGCCTCATAGCAACGAGGCGGAGCAGGCTGTTATTGGCTCAATGATGATGGACCAGGAAGCAATAACAGTTGCAATGGAAAAATTATCAGATGCGGATTTTTATAATAAACAGTACGGTTCATTGTTTAAGGCAATGGTTGAATTGTATAACGAAGGACGTGAGGGTGACCTGGTTACAATCAAAACAAAACTGGAAGAAATGGACGTTCCTTCAGAAGTTATTAGTATTGATTTTATTAGAAATATTTTAGATATGGTTCCAACATCTGCAAACATAAAGCAGTATGCGGATATTGTATATGAAAAGTCAGTAATGAGAAATCTTATAAGGGCAAATGAGAGTATTGCTAATACATGTTATGCAGGCAACAAGCCTTTAGAGGCAATTCTTGAAGAAACAGAGAAAAGTATTTTTGACTTGATTCAAACAGGTAATACAGGAGATTATGTTCCTGTAAGACAGATTGTTTTAAATGTTTTTGACAAGATTGAACAGGCAGCTCAGACGAAAGGTTCTATTACAGGTTTGGAAACGGGATTTGCCAAGCTTGACAAGCAGTTGTCAGGTCTCCAGCCTTCAGATTTGATTCTTATAGCCGCCAGACCTTCTGTTGGTAAAACAGCTTTCGTACTCAACTTAACAGAAACAATTGCAGTTAAACATAACATTCCGGTGGCAATATTCAGCTTGGAAATGTCAAGCGAACAGCTTATAAACCGTGTGATTTCACAGAACTCAATGGTTAGTTCACAGAAAATCCGTATTGGTGATTTAAGTGACAGCGAATGGGAAAATATAGTAGAATCAGCCAATGTTATTGGTAACTCAGGAATTATTATTGATGATACTCCGGGTATAAGTATCGGTGAAATGAGATCAAAGTGTAGAAAGTTTAAACTGGAAAAAGATATTCAGTTGGTTATTGTAGACTATTTACAGTTGATGACAACCAACACACCTCACGGAAGCCGTGAACAGGAAATTGCAGAAATATCAAGAACATTAAAGGGTATTGCCAGAGAGCTAAATGTTCCGGTAATTGCGCTTTCACAGCTTAACCGTGCATCTGAAACAAGAGAAGACAGAAAGCCTATTATGGCGGATCTTCGTGAATCCGGTTCTATCGAGCAGGATGCCGACGTTGTAATGCTTATGTCAAGATATTACGACAAGGAGAAAAAAGAAGAAGACAGAAACAGAATTATTCTTAACGTAGCTAAACAGAGAAACGGCCCTGTAGGTGAAGTTGAATTGGTATGGTTACCACAGTTTACAAAATTCGAAGATGCAGAACAACCTGGTGATCAGATTTAAATCGTTGTATGCCTAAGAAGATATAAAGTATTTTTAATAGATAATGCTAATATGTAGAAAACCTTTGAAACAGATTTTAAATTTGTCTCAAAGGTTTTTTGTATACTCAAGTATATAAATATATCTTCTTCGACACCTCCGCAAAAGGTTACATTTTTTGCAGTGCTATTTTTATTGATAGGGGAATATAATGGACTTATAATTGTGGTGTTAAGAAATTAGTATGAATTTCAAACCCTGTAAAGGGGCAGGTTTAGGAGGTTAAAATGGGGGAAAAGAGATACATGATTTCAGATGCATCAAGGATGCTGGGAGTAGAATCTCATGTTTTAAGATACTGGGAGGAAGAACTTAATATAGTTATACCAAGAAATGAAATGGGGCATCGATATTACACCGACAATCATATTAATTTGTTGAAGAATGTGCGTGACTTAAAAAATCAGGGCTATGGACTTAGAACAATTAAAATGATGCTGACGGACCCTGATACAAAAGAAGGAAAAAACAATAATTGCAGAAATAACATGGCTTTAACAGCTACAGCAGTTAGTGCACCGGTGCTTAAAGAGCAGATGAAGGTTGAGACAATTGAGAGTAGCGAAAGCAAGATGGAACAGTTTCAGGCAATAATGGATAAGGTTGTTTCTAAGGCGTTAAAGAAGAGTGCCGGAGAATTAGGCAAGGAAGTAAGTGGAAACGTAAGCGAAAAAGTTTTAAAAGAAATGAATTATCTAATGCGGACTCAGGACGAAAGAGAGGAAGAACGCTATAAAAAGTTAGATATGGCAATGCGTTCCAAACAAAAACTTTCAAGAAGAGAAAAAAGACGACAACTTAAAGCTGAAAAACTTCTACTGAAGAAAACTAAAAAAGAAGAACAAAGACTTAAACAGGAAAAACAGAAAAAGCTGGCAGCAGAGAAGAAAAAGGGAGATTTGAAAATCGGAAAGAAAGCACCGGCTCAGTAGGTAACTATTAAGTAACTCTATGGGACAGATGTAGAAGTTGGTTATTAGCAGAATTAAATAACGAATAATGTGCAATAGAAAAGGAGACAACCTTGGGGTGTCTCCTTTTGCTATCTCTAATTAAGCATCTAATTCGATTGAACCTGTAGGACATGATCCTGTACAAGCTCCACATTCGATACATGCACTAGCATCGATAACGAATGCTCCGTCACCTTCGCTAATAGCGCCAACTGGGCAAGCGCCTGCGCATGCACCACAACCGATGCATCCATCATTAATCTTGTAAGCCATTATGAAAGCCTCCTTTAAATTATAAAATTTATATTCATATAATAATACAATTACTGATAGATTGCAACAATTTAATTATTAACAAATTTAGAAAAATATATAAAAACATATAGAAAATCTTCCTAACAAAATTGGAAATTATGTGTATTAAAATAACCGTTTATTAGTGTGAAATACTGCAAAAAGTGATGAAAATATCAAATTTTATAAAAGATTTGTGACAAAGTTAGTAATTTCCCTATATTTATATTTACAGAGTTTATGTTCAGATAATTTACCGAATTTATGTTCTGATAAATTGCAACAATTATGTTCTAATAATGCGCTGATTTTATGTTTTGATAATATAAGTTTAGGTCCTAATAACAGTGATTACTCTTCCGAAAAAATGTATATCGTCAATGTTGTTTATCAAAAGTGTATCCCCACAATTAGTAATAGGAACCAGACGCATAGGTTGTCCCATTTCATATCTTCTAATATAAACAGCTTTCCCTTTTAAGAATATACCAACTTCTCCGGGGACAGGAAAACGGTCTCTAGCAATAAGTAGAGTATCACCATCAAGATATGTAGGGGTAAGATTGTTGCCTAATATTTTTATTCCACACATAATTATATTATTGCAAATGTCTGAGTATGCATAGGCATTAATGGTTTCAGTGTAAACACTATCGTAAATCATGCCATCTTTGACTAATCCTGTAGGAACAAATACGGGGATTTCCATTACACCGTTAGTTTGATTATTTTGCTGAATTGAATGTTCAAAACGGACAATTTCCTGAAGAAGAGTAAAAGCTCTTGGAGGCAATTCACCAGCAGGTATACTGCAACCAATATCGTAGCCAATAAGATAATCCATGCCACATCCCAGAGCCTGACTGATTTTGTATAAAGTATAAATAGTTGGATTTTTTATTTTGCCGGAAAGAAGTTTCTTCACAGATTCATAGGGGAGCCCCGAAAAATCAGAAAGTTTCCTAATTGACCATTTGCTAGTATTAAGTATTTTATTAATGTTTTTTATAATGTTTGATTTTAAAAGATTTTGTTCAGCGTATTTGTTATTAGCTTCAATATTCATTTTCATACCCCTCTCATAAAGATAATGAATTGCACCGGGTAATTGATTAGAGCAAAGATTTGGTGTAAAACAATAACTTTCAATTTTTTCCTGATACAGCTATTATAAAAATGCAGATTTTAAATTGCAATATTTTGTTTAAATATCTGCAAAAATTAACTTGCAATATATTATTGTAAACTTAACGAAGGGGGGAGATTCAAAAAGTAAAGTACAAAAAAGGAGATTGTAGGGCAATTGATAAATGCCTGCAAAATGAAAAACAGGAATATTTTTAACGAATATTGTTGAAAAAAATAAAACTAAGAATGCAAAAAGAAAAAGTTTTATAAATGAAGGGGGCAACATGGGGAAGTTAAAAGTATTGGTTGCAGAAAGTCAGACTGTTGTAAAACAACATTTGACAAAAGAACTTGAAAAAGATTTAGAAATTGCAGTAGTGGGGGCTACTGACAACGGAAAAGATGCTTTTGAAATTTTTAAAAGAGAAGAACCCAATATCGTTATATTTGATTTGCTTTTACCTATATACGATGGGTACACATTGTTAGATAAGATTAATGAGTATGGTGTGTCGGATAAGACAAAACTTATAATGACAACTACAGTTACTAGTGATTTGCTAATTTGTGAGGCATTTCACAGAAATGTAGATTATGTTCTCACCAAACCTTATGATACAAAAATCGTTGTGAAGAAAGTAAAGAAGATATACACACGAATGAATGAAATAATTGAAGAGGGGACAGTTGCAACAACTGAAATTATGACTAAAGAAAACACCAAAGGGTTAAGTTATAGTGTTTTTGAGGACAATAAGAAAATTGATAAAGTTATTTCAGAAAAACTTAATGCAGTCGGTATACCAACCAGATTAAAAGGCTACAGATATATGATAACTGCTGTAAAAGAGGCTGTAAACAATGAGGAAGCTTTGGATGCAGTGACTAAGATTCTATATCCCGATGTAGCAAAAAAACACCATTCTACAGCACAAAGAGTTGAAAAAGCAATAAGGCATGCCATAGAGGTCGCCTGGAATGATCAGGCCCATAAGGAAAATTATGGATACATAATTGATTCAGGAAAATACCGACCTACTAATTCGGAATTCATTGCAAAAATTACTCAGGACATAATACAAAATCAATAGAAATGTATTAAAAATTATGAGATTAAGTAAAAAGAAAACTAAAAATAAAATAATTAACAAATAAATAAAAAAATATAAAACAAAAATTAAATAAAACTAAGGAAAAATGAAAAAAGATTCCTGTTAATGGACGTCTCATCTCAAAATCTAATTACAAGAGATTGGGATAACAGCCAAATGCAGGAATCTTGTTTCATTGAATATGATTATTTATTTGATATAACTATTTATTTCACATAACTGTTTATTTCATATAACTATTTCTTGGCACGTTTTAGTGAAAATACAAATTCTGTTCCAACACCTTCGGTGCTTATAACGTCAATGTTTTCACCATGAGCCATCATAATTTCTTTAACAATGGCAAGACCAATACCGGAACCGGTTTTATCACGACCTCTTGAAAGGTCTGTTTTATAAAATCTTTGCCAAATTTTATCAATGCTGTCGCTAGGAATACCCATACCAAAATCTTTAACAGAACAGTAGACTTTTTCGCCCTTGTTATAAACTTTTAATATAATTTTCGAACCCACATTACTAAATTTAATGGCGTTATCTAAAAGGTTATAAAGAACCTGCTCGATTTTTCCCTTGTCAGCATAGACATTATAATGTTTTGTTGGAAATTGGATTATAAGCTGTATGTGCTTCTTTTCGCAACTTCCCTGAAAAGTTTCAACAGTGGAAGTAATTACATTTTCCATACTGAACTCTTCGTATAAAAGTTCAGGTCCGGTGCTGTTCCAATTGTTTAAGCTACGCAGACCGGTTGTTAATTTCTCTAAACGGTTTGCTTCGGAAATAACAATTGATAAATATTTGTTATAATCCTCAGGTGGTATGGTTCCATCCATCATTGCTTCCAGATAACCTTTAATTGATGTTAAAGGTGAACGGAAATCGTGAGAAATATTTGAAATAAATTTCTTCTGATATTCCCTTGAATTGTTTAACTGCTTAGACATGTATTTAAGTGAACTTGCCACATCACCAATTTCATCATCGTTATTTACTTTTAAGCCCTCATATTCAAAATTACCTTTGGCATATTCCATTGCCGCCAGACGAATTTGTTTAAGAGGTAAATAAATAAACCACATGAAATTAAGAAAAACTATTAAAGACAAAGCCAGTATTATAATATACGTTACATAGAAAATGTAAGTAATATTGTAACTGCTGTCCTTAATATAAGATGTAGGCATGTGGGCTACCACGTACCCGTAAGTTATATCGTCTTTTGCAAGTGTGTGGACAACACTTAAAGTGTCAGTTTTTGAAATATTGTATAATTTTCCTATTCTATAGGAACCTTTGCTATAGTCAGTTGGATCAAAGTCGTTAAATACAATTGTATGTTCATCGTTGTTTAATTCCTGAGTTTTGTCAGTAGTATAAATCATTTTCTTATTATTATCTAAAACAAGAAGATTACAATTCAATACTCTGTTAAAATCACTAAAGTAGTTATCAGGACTTGAAATATCATCCAAAGATTCTATATCAAGAGATTTGATATTATCTGAAACAACAGACGCGTAGCTGTTAAGCTGTTTGGCATCGTCCTGAACCAAATGATTGTAAATAAGGTTTGTTGACCAATAAGTTATAAGTAAAAATCCAAGTACAGCAAAGGAAAAATATCCTATAAAAAATTTAGTTAAAATAGAATTTCTCATTATTTGTTATGTACCTCGAATCTGTATCCAACGCTCCAAACAGTTCCAATAGACCATTCATCTGTGTCAGAAATTTTTTCTCTTATACGTTTAATGTGGACGTCAACTGTACGTGTATCACCTGCATATTCGTAACCCCAAATATGGTCAAGCAACTGTTCACGAGTGAAAACCTGGTTAGGAGATGAAGCCAGGAAAAATAAAAGTTCAATTTCTCTTGGTGTCATTTCAACCTGTTTTCCTTTATAAATAACTTCGTAGTTTGATAAGTTGATAATTAAATCCTTGTACTCAACATATTTGTCTGACTTAGGAGTTGGAGCTGCAGCCGGTGCTGTGTAACGTCTTAGAACTGCCTTAACCCTTGCAACTAATTCTTTGGAATCAAAAGGTTTAATCATATAATCATCAGCACCAAGTTCAAGTCCTAAAACCTTGTCAAAAACTTCTGTTTTGGCAGAAAGCATAATAATAGGAACTTTTGACTCTTTTCGGATTTCCCTACATACTTCGTATCCGTCAATGCCCGGTAGCATAATGTCAAGAAGTACAAGGTCAGGATTATATTCCTTAAAAGCGTTAAGTGCTGACTGACCGTCTTCTTCTGTTCTTGTATCAAAACACTCTTTTGTTAAATAAAGAGAAATAAGATTTGCAATGTTTGCATCATCATCAACTATTAATATTTTCTGTTTGTTTGCCATTTGATTTTCCTCCCGTTAATGGTTGCTGAAAAATTAAAATCCTAGTATCTTTTAATTTTAAAGGTAATGGAAATATAATGTTCATTAAAATTTTTCAGCCAATTTTTAATAATTATATCATAAAGTTCTTATGTTAAATAACTTATAATAAAATGTAAAAATATCTTATTTGCAGTAAATAAAATCTGCAAGAATACAAAATTTTATCATCTAATATTAAACATCACTTAAATTCTACTACTGTAGCACCAGCACCACCTTCACCATGCTCGCCGTTTCTGTATGACTTAACGTAAGAGCAGGTTTTCAAATAATTCTGAACGGCTTTTCTTAATGTGCCTGTGCCTTTACCATGAATTACATAAACCTGTGGTAAATGTGCAATGTAAGCATCATCAAGATATTTCTCAAGTTCACCTAAAGCTTCATCAACAGTTTTACCGATTAAGTTGATTTCCATCTTCACGTTAAGAGATTTGTTCATCTTAATCTTGCCGCTACTGTTTCTTGTAAGACCCGGTGCCTTAATATCAGGTTCATCAATAATTTCTAAGTCCCTAATATTAACCTTGCTGTTTAAAATACCCATTTTGACAGTTAAGTTACCGGCTGCGTTTGGAAGGGAGGCAACAGTACCATTTAAGTTCATGCTAAGCACCTTAACCCCTGTTCCAAGTTTAAAGTCAGAAGCTTTGTAAGATTTTGAAGGCTTAGAAGCCTTAATTGAACTGTGGCTTTGGTTCTTTTTAATCTTTGAACCAACGGCAGTTCTTGATTTTTCAAGTTCTTTTGTATTGCCGGACTTACCATATTTGTTAATATTTTTAATTGCCGTATCAGCAGTTTCCTTAGCTTCTTTAAGAATATCAAGGGCTTCTTCCCTTGCTTTAGATAAAATTTTATCTTTCTTTTCGTTAATCTCTTTAGTTCTGTATTCGTAATCTTTTTTCAAAGATGCTATTTGAGACTTGTAAACAGAAATTGTTTCGTGGTCTTTTTCAATTTGTTTCTTCTGGCGCTCAAGTTCAGCTAAAACATCTTCAAACTGCTCATCTTCAGCATCAATTCTAGACTTGGCATCATTAATAATAAATTTAGGTAAGCCAAGTTTTTCTGAAATTGCAAAAGCATTACTTTTTCCCGGTATACCAATTAATAAGCGGTAAGTTGGTCTTAAAGTTTCAACATCAAATTCGCAACTGGCATTCTGGACACCATCTGTGGAGAGGGCGTAAAGTTTTAACTCACTATAGTGAGTTGTTGCCATGGTTCTTGTACCCATATTCTTTAAGAAGTTAAGAATTGAAATTCCAAGAGCTGCACCTTCTACCGGATCAGTTCCTGCACCTAATTCGTCAAAGAGAACAAGTGAGTCCTGATCGGCTTTATCTAAAATATTTACGGTGTTTACCATGTGGGCTGAGAAGGTACTTAAACTTTGCTCAATACTCTGCTCGTCACCAATGTCTGCAAAAATCTCTTTAAATACTGCAAGGCTACTGCCCTCAAAGGCGGGAATGTGTAAACCTGACTGGCCCATTAATGATAATAGACCAACTGTTTTTAGGGAAACGGTTTTACCACCGGTGTTAGGACCTGTAACAATAAGCAGGTTAAAATCTTTTCCTAAATTAACGTCTATTGGCACTACTTTCTTTGAATCAAGTAATGGATGACGTCCCTGTTTAATATTTATAAAACGTTTGTCGTTAAATTCAGGCATGGTTGCTTTCATTTTCTTGGCAAGATTTGCTTTTGCAAAAATAAAGTCAAGTTTAGGCAGTAATTCCATGTCAGTTCTAAGCTGTTCCATGTATTCGCTACATGTAACACTTAAATTAGCAAGTATAATCTGAATTTCGTCAGCTTCTTTAACTGATAATTCACGCAACTTGTTATTAAGTTCCACAACTACAGTAGGCTCCACAAAAAGAGTTGAACCTGTTGAGGACTGGTCGTGAATAATTCCCGGCACATTGCCACGATATTCTTGTTTAACAGGAACGCAGTAACGACCGTCTCTCATGGTAATAAGAGAGTCCTGTAAGTATGTTTTGTTGTTAGTAGAATTAACAAGGTTACTAAGCTGACTGTGAATTCTATCGTTTGTCAGCTTCATTTGTCTTCGAATATTTTTTAAGTTATAAGAAGCATCATCTGCCATTTCTTCTTCAGAAATAATACACTTTTCAATTTCTTTATTTAAATTAGTAAGAGGTTCAATGGCTTCAAACATATCATCTAGGCTGTCTTTGTTACCATCGTCATCTCTTCTTGAAAAAGTTTTAACCCTGTTGGCAACTTTTAATAGGGAACTGATTCTAAGAAGTTCTCCCATGCCAAGGGTACTGCCAATTTCCAATCGTTTAAGGGATTCACCAATGTTGTGAAGTCCCGAAAAGGAAAGGCTCCCCTTTTGCCAAACTCGTGTAAGTGCATCGCCTGTATTTTGCTGCATTATTTTTATCTCATGATAATCAGATGAAGGTGTGAGATTCTCACAAAGTCTGCGGCCCATGTCAGAACCTGCTTCATCTTTCAGCAAGTCAATAATTTTGTTAAACTCTAATGTTTTTAATACCTTTTTGTTCATTTTATAATCTCCATTTATTTGATGTAACTATACATATTCTGCCACCAAATACAGTGGTACTGTTCTTGTATTTGAATACATAATCAATTATAATAAAGTTTAGCTTAAATGTGTATAAAAGTAAATTCTTATATTAGGAGGAAATAATGAAATATATCGAAACATTACGTGAAGGTGAAAGAGTACAGGAAGTATACTTATGCAAACAAAAAAGTAGCGCAATGACAAAAACAGGAAAAGAGTATGAGAATGTTATTTTACAGGATAAAACAGGACAGTTAGATGCAAAAATCTGGGACCCGGGTTCAATGGGCATTGATGATTTTGACGCATTAGATTATGTAGAAGTTCATGGAGACGTTACAGTTTTTAACGGTCAGACACAGCTTAGTATTAAGCGAGCAAGAAAGGTAAGTGAAGAAAGTGTTGATCCATCAAATTATTTACCTTGCACTGATAAAAACATGGACGAAATGATGACAGAATTGCTAAAATTCATCGCCAGTGTTAATAATCCTTATTATAAACAGATTTTAACAACATTATTCGTTGAGGATGCTAATTTCGCAGAGGCGTTTAAGAAACATTCAGCGGCTAAAAGTGTTCACCATGGATTTATCGGTGGTTTATTAGAGCATACACTTTCAGTAACAAAGTTGTGCGATTTTTATACAAAACAATATCCTATTTTAAACAGGGATTTACTTATTACTTCTGCTATTTGTCATGATATTGGAAAAGTATATGAATTATCAGATTTTCCTTCTAATGAATACACAGATGCAGGACAGTTGTTAGGACATATTGTTATGGGTTCGGAAATGCTTTCAAAGATTATAGCAACAATACCTGATTTTCCAACAAAGCAGGCAAATGAATTGAAGCATTGTATTTTGGCACATCATGGCGAGCTTGAATACGGTTCACCAAAGAAGCCGGCATTAATTGAAGCTGTTGCACTTAATTTTGCAGATAATACAGATGCAAAGATGGAAACAGTTATGGAAATCTTTAAGAGTAACACAACAGCAACATCAGACCAGTGGTTAGGCTACAATAGATTTTTAGAGAGCAACATTAGAAGAACTACTGAATAAAAATGGAGAATGATTAAAATATATGTTTAATAAGAATGATATTATTGAAATAGAAATTATTGATCAGGGAACTACAGGAGAGGGCATAGGCAAAGTTGATGGCTATGCTCTTTTTGTAAAGAATGCAGTTATTGGTGATGTGGTAAAAGTAAAAATTATGAAGGCAAAGAAGAATTTTGCTTTTGCTAAATTACTTGAAGTCGTAAAGCCATCCCCTTATCGTGTAGAGCCTCTTTGCCCTGTGGCAAACCGCTGTGGAGGCTGTCAGCTACAGGCAATGAATTACAAGCAGCAGTTGGAGTTTAAAGAGAAAAAAGTTTACAACAATATTAAGCGAATCGGTGGAATAGAAGATTTTGAAATGAAGCCCATTATTGGTATGAAAGAGTTGGCAGTAAAGGGATATGAAGACAATGGTCCTTTTCACTATAGAAACAAGGCACAGTTTCCAATAGGTCTGGACAGAGAGGGAAATATTGTCAGCGGTTTTTATGCAGGCAGAACTCATTCCATTATTAGTGTGGACAATTGTCTCCTTGGCATTGAAAAAGATGGTGACGTAAATGGCACCGTAATGCATATAGTAAAAACTTTTATGAATATTTATAACATTAAACCTTATGATGAAAAAACGCACAAAGGTTTGGTGAGACATGTTCTTATTAGAATTGGTGCTTTTACAAATGAGATAATGGTTTGTGTGGTTATTAATGGAAATAAATTGCCACATTCACAGGAATTGGTGGAACAGTTATTGCAAATTGATGGCATGACAAGTATTTGTCTTAATGTAAATAAAGAAAAAAGCAATGTTATATTAGGAAAAGAAATTATTAACATGTACGGAAAAGACTATATTGAAGATTACATTGGTGATGTTAAATTTAGAATTTCACCATTGTCCTTTTTCCAGGTAAATCCAATTCAGACAGAAAAGCTTTACAACAAGGCGCTGGAATATGCAAACCTTACAGGTAAAGAAACTGTGTGGGATTTGTATTGTGGTATTGGAAGCATTTCTCTTTTCCTTGCAAAAGCTGCAAAGAAGGTTATTGGCGTGGAGATTGTTCCTGAAGCAATTGACAATGCCAGAGAAAACGCTGCCATAAATGGTATGGAAAATACAGAGTTTTTGGTTGGGGCAGCAGAAGAAGTAGTTCCTAAATATTTTGATGAACATAAAAATCAACCTGAATGTAAGCCAGATGTGATTGTGGTGGACCCACCACGAAAAGGTTGCGACCAGGTTTTGCTTGATACTATTGTAAAAATGAATCCGGAAAGAATTGTGTATGTAAGCTGCGACAGCGCTACATTGGCAAGGGATTTGAAGTGGCTTGAAGAACATGGGTATAAGCTAAAGGAAGCAACACCATGCGACATGTTTGGTCAGACAGTGCATGTGGAGACGGTGGCGTGGCTTGAGCAATATCGGTCAGAGGATACCAATCATGACAGTAATTAAAAATATATAAGAAATTGACAACGTATAGTTTTTCACTACAATTTAATTCGAAATAATCTGAAAAATATATCTAATTTAGAGTAAAAAGTTTGTGGTTTTATGTCACAAACTTTTTTGATAATTATATATGATGCAAACGATAATAAGTATCGTATGATTTTATAAAAACAAACCTTATAGTTTACTAGACGTAAATGTTGAGAAAATACTGGGTATACTATAAAAGTATACATATTTGGGGAATATTCTATGGCATATATTTGTATAAATGTTCCCTAATTGATATTGATTGTTGGGGAACATTTTACTATAATAATTATAAAAAAGTTCCCCAAAGGAGGAAAAATAATGTCGGTACAATACAATGAAATACAGGAATTACTAAGAAGTCGTGCTGATCTCCGTGCAAGATTAAGCTTAATGCCTTACGATGGTACACCGGAAATCAAAGAGCGTGGAGGTGGAAAATATCTTTATATAAGAAAGCGTGTGGCAGGTAAATTAACATCAACTTATGTGGGAGTATACACTGAAGAACTATATAATTTGCTTCTTCGTAATGCCAGAGAATCACATGAAATAAGAAAGTCACTTCGTTCTATTGAAAAGCAACTTGCTGCAGTTGGTTATTCCGAGGATGAACTTTCTGCTGACGTAATAACTAATATAGAATTTGCTCGTGCAAACATGAAAATGAATATTTATGATCAGGCTGTTTTGGAAGGTGTAGCAACATCATTTCCACAGACAGAAGAAATCATAGACAATGGAAAAGTTTCTGGAATGACAGCGACTGACGTACAGAAAATTTTAAATTTGAAACATGCATGGGAGTTTATTTTGGATCGTGATGTAATTGCAAGCCGTTCTGATTACTATATGCTCAGTCATATTGCAAGATTGGTAAATGAAGGATTTTTCGCTGAAGGTGGTAGAATTAGAGGTGTTCCAGTTACCATAGGTGGTTCTACCTATGTCCCACCACTACCAAATGAATTAGATGTAAAAGACAAAATTAGACAGATAGTCGAAGAGGATGACGAGGCTATTAACATAGCGATAAAACTTTGCCTTTATTGTATGAAAACACAGATTTTTCTGGATGGTAATAAACGTGCGTCAGTTATTTTTGCAAATCATTATCTTATTTCACACGGAGGTGGGTTCTTGGTAATTCCTGAAAAAGAAGTACCGGAGTTCAAACGACTGCTTGTAAAATATTATGAAGGTAATGATCTTAAAGTTATTGCAGATTTTATGAAAGAGCATTGTTGGAAAACAATTTGATTATAAAAATTAGCGAACCTTTTGGCTTTTTTAGGGACTAATATAGTGTAAATCGATTTACAGGAGGAAGAAAAAATGAGTGAATACATTAATAATGAACTTATCGAGAACACATATTTGTTCTGCATAAAGCGAGTGGCTAATAGCGATACGGCAAAAGATTTAGCTCATGATATTTTATTGGAAGCATTAAAGGCTGTTTCGAAAGGAAAAAAGTTTACAAATTTTTATGGATGGTATTGGAGAATGGCACATAATAAATATGCAAACTATATGGAGTACAAGAAAACTCAAACTTTGCCAATAGAAGTGGCTGGAGGTGTTGCTGCAGAAATTTGTCAGCCGATAGAACAGATTATTAATGATGAAAAGATTTCGTATCTTAATTATTCACTCTCAAGATTAGCATCAGACTATCGTGAAATAATAATTAGATTTTATTTGAAGGAACAATCAATAAAACAAATTTCACAGGAATTAAAAATTCCAGAAGGAACTGTAAAAAGAAGATTGTTTGATGCGAAGAAAAAAGTGAAAGAGAGGTTTGATAAAATGAAGAATATTGGTACATTTTCTTATGCTCCGGCAGAGATAGATTGGTTTTGGGGATATAGTTGTAGAGAGGCAGCAGGCGTACTTGATAATCAAAAAATAGCACAACAGATATGTGTTTTGTGTGGAAAAGAACCGAAGAATATTAATGAAATTTCTGATGAAATGGGAGTAGCACCAATTTATGTTGAACCAATTATGGAACAACTTTTAAAAGTGAAATTAGTCGTGCCATATAATAAGAAAAAGTATATTTCAAATTTTGGTGTGTTCCCAAAGCAGGCATACATGCAGGCACAGTCAGTTGCGAACTATGAATTTCGCGAAAACGGTTATTTCGACAAAGTAAATCAGGCTCTGGAGAACATAAAAGATGAAATATTAAAATTCGATTTTTATGGAAATGATTTTAACTACAAATATTTAAAGTGGATTTTTTATGTTATTGCAGGCTATCAAATAGGGTATCTTGCTAATGAAAAATATTTAGAAAAGTATAAAGAAAAATACAAAGATGAGGCGGAAAGAGATTATAGGATTACAATGCAATACAGCAATGCTGATGAAAATATCGATTATCCTATTCAAGATGAAACGAAAACAGCTGAATGGTCATGTTTAACTCAGGAATTTATGTCCACACGTTATGGGAAAATTGAATTCGTAAATGATTATCAGTGTGCCCCTTTTCCAAGCAAAGGAGAAGAATTTGCAAAGGGACGTGACCTGTGGGTAAATGGCGATAATATTACACTATTAATGGAAATAGCTGAAAACAGTAGTAAACAGCTGAATACACATGAAGAAGAAATTGTTGCCTGTTTTATTAAAAACGGCTTGGCTGAAAAGGCAGACAATGGATATAAAGTATTATTACCAATTTTTAAAAGAGACGTATTTGAAAAAATAGCAACACTAATAAAAGAAGCAGTTAGGAATATCGCATATGAATATTCTGATTGCATAGCTGGTAAGGTAGAAAAAATATTATTGCCATATGTGCGAAAAGAACTGATGAGTAACTTTATTTATTGGGATATGAAAATGTTCTTCCAACCTATTTCTTCGCTATTTTATTATGGAATATATGACTCTAATGATTTGGAAATTCCAAAAGATTATGAGCATAGTGCTGCAGGACTTTACCTTGAGGTAAAGTAAAATAGAAACAATGTCAAAGGATATAATATTTAATATTGGATATGCTCGTAATTAGCTACAACTTTATTTCCTTAAAGAATGTAAAGTTGTAGCTTAAAATCAAAAAGAGCTGTATTTAAACAATTTACACACAAAAGTTTTGAAGAAATGTAGGAATTTGGCAAATAAAACTTTGAAGAAATGTAGAAAAATCGAATGTAAGACCTTGAATAAATGTACGTTTGTGATATGATATGTTTATATTTAGGAGGTGTTTATGTATTTTGAACGGAAAGCCTATAAAAAGTTAACAGAATGGAAAGAACATTATTCAGATAAATATGCAGCATTACTTGAGGGTGCCAGACGAGTTGGTAAATCTACAATTGCGGAGAATTTTGCAAAAAATGAATATAAATCATATATTCTCATTGATTTTTCAAAGACAACAAACAATGTTTGTGAGTGTTTTGATGATATAGGAAATTTGGACATGTTTTTTTTGAGGTTGCAGGCAGAAACGGGTGTGACATTGTATGAGCACGATTCGTTGATTATTTTTGATGAGGTGCAACTTTTCCCTAAGGCAAGACAGGCAATTAAGCATTTAGTGTTTGATGGAAGATACAGTTATTTGGAAACAGGTTCGTTGATTTCTATAAAGAAAAATGTAAAAGATATATTAATTCCATCAGAGGAAATGAAAATACAGGTCTATCCAATGGACTATGAAGAATTTTGTCTCGCTACAGGAAATAATTATAATCTTCTACAAAAAATATGTAATATGGGAACGGCAATTGGACAGGCAACAAATCGAAAACTAATGAGAGATTTGCGAATTTATATGGCTGTAGGTGGAATGCCACAGGCTGTTGAAGCATATGTAGATGGCAAAAATTTTTCTGAAATTGACATGGTAAAACGACAGATTATAGCTCTTTACGAAGAAGATTTTAAAAAGATTGATGCGTCTGGGAGAATATCAGCATTATATCATTCTATTCCGGCTCAACTGGCAAAAGGTGGAAGGAAATATCGAATCACAGTAGCAATAGGAAAAAGAAAAAATAAAAGAGAGGATGAACTATTATATGAGTTAATTGATTCAAAAACAGTTTTGCCATGCTATAATTCTACAGATCCAAGAGTGAGTTTGGCAGATACAAAAGATTTTAATAGTTATAAACTATACCTTTCAGACACGGGATTGTTTGTTACATTGATGTTTGCTGATCGTCCTGTAACGGAAAATGTTGTGTACGCAAAATTGTTATCAGATAAATTGCCGGCAAATTTAGGGTTCCTTTATGAAAATCTTATTGCTCAAATGATTACTGCATCTGGAAGAGAATTGTATTATCATACATGGGAAAAAAATGGAAGCACACATTATTATGAAGTGGATTTCCTGATTTCTGAAGAAAGTAAAATAAATGCTTTTGAGATTAAATCTTCTGGTGCAGGGAAACATCAGTCCATAAAGCAGTTCTCTGAAAAATTTTCAAAGAATGTAAATAAAATATATTTATTGTCCCAGAAAGATGTTGGAAAGGAAGAAAATTTACTGTTTAAGCCATTTTATCTGATGCCCTTTCTAATTTGATAAATAAAAAAGATTGAAGCTAAAAAAGGTTGGAGAAAGTTCCAACCTTTTTTACTTAGTTGTGTCTATATTAATGAACATGTTCAATAAAGCACATAATGGAGGAGAAAATGGAGCAAAAAGAAGCAGGAGAAATCGTTAATAATTACATAAATCGAATATACAGTTTTGTAAAGAAAAGAGTGTCAAACGAGGCTGACGTACAAGACATATCGCAGGAGATAGCTTTTAAACTGTATAAGTCGTTGTGCATTAAAGATGTGATTAATGTAGATGGATTTGTGTGGACCGTAGCTAGAAATACTTTGGTTAATTTCTATAGGGAAAATGGTCGCTTTAAGATGAATGTTTCAATAGATGATAATGAAGTTAAAACAAGTGATGGTGGCAAGGATATAATTGATAGCATGATAGAAAAGGAAAACTATCACAGAATTAGAAAAGAAATTGCTTATCTGTCTAAGATTCAGCGACAAATTCTCATTATGTATTATTACGAAGAAAAAAAGCAAAAAGAAATAGCTTCTATTTTAAATCTTCCAGTGGGAACAGTAAAGTGGCACCTAAGTGTGGCAAAGAACGAATTGAAACGAGGTATGGCAAAGATGAGAAATATAAATGATTTAAAATTTAATCCAATAAAGTTTGCAAAGGTTAGATATGATGGGTATACGGGAACAATGGGAAATCCAATAAAGTATGTAAGAAGTGCATTGTCTCAAAATATTCTGTATACGATAAAAGATTCAGCAAGAACAATTGAAGAAATTGCTGATATTATGAATGTTTCTCCGGTTTATGTAGAAAGTGAAATCGAATTTCTTGAGGAACATCAACTTGTTATAAGAGACAAAAACAAATACATTTGCAATATAATTATAGAAGAAACAAATGGGGAAAATGAAGTCAACATTATTAAGAAATGCTATAGAAAAATAGCAGAAGAGCTTTCTGCAAAATTATTTGATGAAATTGTAAATAACAACTACTTAAATAGCCCGGATATTTTAGGCCCTAAGGATGATAACTTTAGAATGTGGGGATTATTAATATATCTGATTGCAACAGCTAATGTAGATAGTATTAAAAAAACAATTACATTTGAGCAGGCAGCAACCATTAGACCGGATGGTGGTTGCAATATTATTACTGCCAGTGTTGATTCAGAGAGTGAAAAAGAAATATTAAATATCACGGAGGAATTTTGTGGACCATGTTGGAATGAAGATGAGCTGTTAAAACTGTGGCTGGTGGATAGCAAATGGTCGGATAAACGAGTGACAGAATACTATGGTGGCCCTAATATACAAAGGGATCTTAAGTTGATTGGCAGATTTATCAGTGGCGATATTCTTAGTGTTGATGAATATACATATCTTTTGGAAAAAGGCTATATTATAAAGCAAGATGGAGTGTATGAATTAGGTGTTGTGGCAATAAAATCAGGAGAAATAAGAGAAAAACTTGAGAAAATGGCTTACAATATAAAAAATGAAGTAATTGAAAAAAATCTTAATCTGATTAGAGAGTATCAGGCTTTATTAGAACCGGATAACATGCCAAAGAACGTAAAGATTCAAAGGGAATACATAAATCAATATTTGTTTTCATCAGATGCTTTTTTTTGTGTATTTTCAATGGAATATTTAATTGAAAGTGGAAGGCTTAAGATTGTAGAAGATAAATATAAGAAAGCAGTAGGGCAGATTGTGATTCTGAAATAATGTTAAAAATTAGCAAATACGTTTGGAAATTAGACGTAAATTAAACAAAAATTAAGAATACGTTTGAAAAATAAACGTAAAATCAAACGAAAACTTAAAAATACGTCTGAAAATCAAACAAAAACTAAAAAATATGTTTAATAATCAAACGAAAAGCGAACGAAAAAAATACGTTTTGGAGTAGATGATGATGGAATTGAAGTTGGAGTTAAAAATCCCGTTCAGGCATGCACGGATATAGAAAATAGGATAAATGATAGTATTTCACCTGTACCGGATTATAGATTAAATATAAATGAAAATACATCAGTAATAGTCCTTACTGTTGAAGAGGGTAGTAACAAACCATATTTTTACAAATCGAAAGCGTATAAAAGAATTGATTCCTAAGGAAGCATTCAGGGAAGCTATAGCAAATGAATTAGCACATAGAACATGGGATGTGAAATCAAACATCAACGTGGCCATGTATGATAATAGGATAGAAATCACCTCTCCCGGTGTATTACCAAAGGGTATTTCTAAGGAAGAATATTTGAACGGAGGAATATCCATACCTAGAAACTATATTTTATGCAATGTGTTTTTAAGATTGCATATGTATAGAATGTTTCGGAACTGGAATAAAAAGAATAAATCAATATTATAAAGATAATGCTATAAAGCTGCAATATGTAATAACTGAAAACATGATTAAAATATGCCTTTCAATCATTGAAAAAAATACATTAGAAGGCGATGAATCGGTTATATTTAACTTACTTGACACAAAGTCTATGTCCAGTTTTGCAATTGTAAAAAAATCAAAAGTTATATCAATTTTAAACCACCTTGTCGAGCAGGACTATATTGAGAAAACAGGTAATGGAAGAGGAACAAAGTATCAAAGATGATAAAGAATATACAAACCACTCCAATTATAAAAATTACGAAATGGAGAGTTAGAACATTGGGAAATTGTTGTAAATTTTGCAATAGTTCAAAAGGAATGATTTCTTATTGGTTAAAAGACATGTCAATCATAAAAATAATTTATGGTTAATTTTTTAACGAAATGCATAAATTTGTTGAATAAGCATTGAATTTGTCAGTTATTAATGTATAATATATGCGTAAAGCGAGATTTTTTTGCTTTAGGTAAGAAAGGCACCATAATTATTAAATTCCTTGGTGACTTTTCGAAAAACAAGATAGAAAAGGAGTATTATTAAAATGGCAATCGATTTAACAAAATATGGAATTAATGGAACAACTGAAATTGTTTACAATCCATCATACGAAGAGTTATTTGCAGAAGAAACAAAGCCAGAACTTGAAGGTTTTGACAAAGGTCAGGAAAGTGAATTAGGTGCAGTAAACGTTAAGACTGGTGTATACACAGGACGTTCACCTAAAGACAAATACATCGTTATGGATGAAAATTCAAAGGACACTGTTTGGTGGACATCAGATGAATACGCAAACGATAACCATCCATTATCAGAAGATGTATGGGCTACATTAAAGGACATCGCTAAGAAAGAACTTTCAAACAAGAAACTTTATGTAGTAGATGCTTTCTGTGGAGCAAATGCAGACACACGTATGGCTATCCGTTTTATCGTAGAAGTAGCTTGGCAGGCACATTTCGTAACAAATATGTTCATTAAGCCAACAGAAGAAGAACTCAAGAACTTCGAACCAGACTTCGTAGTATACAATGCTTCAAAGGCAAAAGTAGAAAACTACAAAGAACTTGGATTAAACTCAGAAACAGCAGTTGCATTCAATATCACAAGCCGTGAACAGGTTATCATTAACACATGGTACGGCGGAGAAATGAAGAAGGGTATGTTCTCAATGATGAACTACTACTTACCACTTAAGGGTATTGCTTCAATGCACTGTTCAGCAAATACAGATTTAAATGGAGAAAACACAGCAATTTTCTTCGGTTTATCAGGAACAGGAAAGACAACACTTTCAACAGATCCTAAGCGTCTCTTAATCGGTGATGACGAACATGGTTGGGATGACAACGGAGTATTCAACTTTGAAGGTGGATGCTACGCTAAGGTTATTGACTTAGATAAGGAATCAGAACCAGATATCTACAATGCTATTAAGCGTGATGCACTTCTTGAAAATGTAACATTAGATGAAAATGGAAAGATTGATTTCGCTGATAAGAGCGTAACAGAAAACACTCGTGTTTCTTACCCAATCAATCATATTAAAAATATTGTACGTCCTATTTCATCAGCACCAGCAGCTAAGAACGTAATCTTCTTATCAGCAGATGCATTTGGAGTATTACCACCAGTATCAATCTTAACAGAAGGTCAGACACAGTATTACTTCTTATCAGGATTTACAGCAAAATTAGCTGGTACAGAACGTGGAATTACAGAACCAACTCCAACATTCTCAGCATGTTTCGGACAGGCTTTCTTAGAGCTTCATCCAACAAAATACGCTGAAGAATTAGTTAAGAAGATGGAAAAGAACGGCGCTAAGGCATATCTTGTAAACACAGGATGGAATGGTACAGGAAAGCGTATCTCAATTAAGGATACACGTGGTATCATCGATGCTATCTTAAGCGGAGCAATCAACGAAGTTCCTACAAAGACAATTCCATACTTCAACTTTGAAGTTCCAACAGAACTTCCTGGAGTAGATGCAGGAATTCTTGATCCAAGAGATACTTACGCTGATGCTTCAGAATGGGAAACAAAGGCATTAGATCTTGCAGACAGATTCATCAAGAACTTCGCAAAATACGAAGGAAACGAAGCAGGAAAAGCACTTGTTTCAGCAGGACCACAAAAATAATCGCGAAGCTTTGAGCAAAGCGACATAATAAAAGAAGAGACAGGCAACCCGTTATGCTTGCATAAACGGGAGCCTGTCTCTTCTTTTATTTAGCGGCATTCTGGGAATGCCGCGTGCTTATTGATTTGTTTACAAATCAATAAGAGGAGTGTCGTGCATAAAAAAGTCAGAGCAAAGTGAATGCCGCGTGCTTATTGATTTGTTTACAAATCAATAAGAGGAGTGTCGCGCGTAAAAAAGTCAGAGCAAAGGGAATGCCGCGTGCTTATTGATTTGTTTACAAATCAATAAGAGGAGTGTCGCGCGTAAAAAAGTCAGAGCAAAGGGAATGCCGCGTGCTTATTGATTTG